>Ga0247733_1000032_pt1 | contig 247434 bp, 297 predicted proteins | sample UWRJL043104R2_FD_180932 | JGI IMG/M metagenome (GOLD analysis project Ga0247733, IMG submission 180932) | Plant litter microbial communities from Arlington Agricultural Research Station in Wisconsin, United States - UWRJ-L043-104R-2 | ecosystem: Environmental > Terrestrial > Plant litter >... | reverse complement strand
CTTCTTTTAAGCTGATCTAGGGGCTCTATACTTCGCCCTTACCTTCGCTGTATATTGGGGTTGGTCAGGAGCGTCTAGCCCGTGCTCATTGTAATATTTGAAAGTCCGCATATCTTCGAATCATGCCATGCATGTTAAGGACCTTCTGTTACAGCTGTTGGTGAAGGTATGAAATGATACTGCACGCCGTACATGGGTCGTGTCTTACTTGCAGCCCTTCGTTAATGTCCTCGTATGGCGCAGCTCGCCTTATGCGCTTGACTGAAGTGAAGTCTCGTATATGTACAGCCCGGTGAACGTGGACCAGAATACACATTCCTTCCCGCAGATAAATAGGAAGAGTGCCCGAAGGCGCTTTCTTACGGTGTAAAAGCTGCCGATCTTGACGATTGGGCACTCAGGTCCTTTTGGTCTGCCAGGTAAGCCCTCTCCATGAAAAACATTGCAATTTCGTTGCTCTGACCCCCAGAAGCGCCGATACTCTGCTCGCCACGACTTCCATAACCCCATTCTCGAATTTCATCGTACACTGAGCAAGACGAGCCTACGAGAACTTCCTTGCATATACCTGATACCAATATATGCTTGGCTGTAGTAGTGAAGCAGGCTCAGAGGATAGTGTGCTCAGTTCCCGAAGCACGGGAGCGTGGTCGTATCGCAAGGCAAGCCATGAAATCGGGACCAGTCCTCGGGCTTGGAGAAATGCGTATAACCCTCCTTGGACGTATTAAGACGAATTTCGACGGCTAGAACCGTGAACAACCGAATGTATAGGCTTTCTGCAGTGACTTTGCCAATGCGCGCAAACAAAAGTATTTTGTCTAAGCTCAAGCATATGAAAAAACTTGCCGGATCGTTGATCGAACTGATAAAGTCAAGCAAACTGTACGATGTGCTAACGACGCTGGAAGTACTCCCGAAAATACGATGCTAATTTCGGGCAAAGGCGATTTTGATCGAAAAGTTCGAATTTGGTTCTTCTTTCTCTGCTTGTCGTGTTGGAGGTGGGAGACGATTGTACAAAGCTGCTGATCGGAGCATTGTAAAGGAAATTCCACCAGCTTAGTATCGTAAAGTCCAGGAGTATGCGTTATATACAGCAGCTACAGCGGTAAATACTAAACAACGCAGGTCCATGACGCAATCCGTATGTAGCGCGGAGCCTTCTATTCTGCGTGTGCCACACGGCTGCGCTGAACTGAATCTCACCACGGGCATGATATTCGTGCAACAGGGAGTTACTCCGGTCCATTCTGCGTGTGCCACACAGCTGCGCTGAACTGAATTTCATCACGGGCAAGATATTCGTGTAAGAGGAGTTGCTCCGGTCCATGGCGCATTCCCTAGTTAGCGCGGAGTCTTCTATTTCTGCGTGTGCCACACGGCTGCGCTGAACTGAATTTCACCACGGGCATGGTATTCGGGCAACAGGGAGTTACTCCGGTCCATTCTGCGTGTGTCACACGGCTGCACTGAACTGAATTTCACCACGGGCAAGATATTCGTTTAAGAGGAGTTACTCCGGTCCATGGCGCATTCCCTAGTTAGCGCGGAGTCTTCTATTTCTGCGTGTGCCACACGGCTGCGCTAAACTGAATTTCACCACGGGCATGATATTCGGGCAACAGGAAGACTCCGGTCCAAGTGATTCGCGGTAGATGTTCACGACGATCCTACAGTCGAATACGAAAAGCTTTTAAGTCTATCGCCTGATGTAGCGACGCTGACGTTCCAGCTCTCTCAACGCAGCTTGTTCGCACTCAAAACATACGTACCTCAGAAACTGGAACATATCATTCCGAAAATAAACCGCATCCAATTGTTCGCAATGACGAGATACGGGCCTATGATTTCCAGGCAAGCGACGAATAGGAATTCCCCCGTGTCTCCTGCCCGGGTATCAGAGACCACACTCAAGGTAAGGTACTCAATAATAAATGGAATAAATAGCTGATCATAGCAGGCGATCCTTTGGGCAGGTGTCGCAGTTTCCTTCGTATTCTTGACTGCTCGAACTTGGATTCGCTTGAAAGTATTTCGTCATCTACAACCAGACGATGCATTCGTCTTTATAGCATGGCTGTTGTCTGTTGCCAACTCCGCGATATGGACCGCAACCAGCAAAGAGCTATACTTCACTCTTGATTTAGCGACCGGTAGGCTCACAAAGATGCCTCCGGACTTCCTCCAACGTCTAGAGCGACTATTAAGCTGTTACCTTGCGTCTTATATACTAGGTTACGCGAGCCTGTGGAGCATCAAGATCTCGTTTATCGTTTTCTTTCGAAAGCTCGGAGAGAAGCTGCAGAGTCAGCGCATTGCATGGTATGCTGTCTTAGGGTTCTGCATTGCTTCCTTTGCTGTGTGTTTCGGGACCGTTGACTATCGGTGCCTGACTAGCAAAGGCATGAACATTATTGGTATGTTATATATACCAACCCTAGGATGAGCTAATCTTAAAGACATTTGTTTCGAGCCTCGCACCAACTCTCTCGCATTCGTAACTCTGCGACTTTCTACAGCATTGGACGTTTTGACCGACTTTTCAAGTATATCTACTCCTGAGTATGTCGATTGCTTTACTAAGTAGAGGCAGTCATTCTCCTCTCGACGAACGTTCTTTGGCGCGTTCAACTCAAACTGTGGACGAAGCTCGCTTTAGGCAGTGCTTTTTCACTAACGATTTTCGTCATCATTATCGCCATCGTCCGCGTTGTCAGTGCGCCTATCGATGGGAAACTAGACCTTAGCTGGCTTGTATGTTTCCAAGGAATTGAGCTCTCTGTCGGTATGTGACTGAACTTAATTACGCATGTAAAGAGACTAATGTACCTTGCGTGCAGCCTTCATCGTAGTTAGTATGGCTTCTTTTCGGATATTGTACACAAGCATGCAACAACAGTCGGATCGACAAGGACGTGGTGACATTCACTGCGATGACTCAGACATTTCGAAAGACGCTCGTAAGAAACCCGCTAGCGCTGGTTGGACAGAGCTGTCGGATACTTCTGCCACTCGTCTAGAGTCAGTCTGATGGCCATTTGAGAACAGAATGCGACGACATAGCGGAAAGAGAACTGTACACAGTAGAGGATATTGTTGTTGTATTTGGACTAGCTTCTTTTCTGTCCTCCCCTACAGGTATACAAGTGGTACTGATCGCTACCCCCTCTTATCTACTACATGCGTACACTCCTTGATGAGTACCGGAAACAAAACTGTCATCATCACTGCTCCATCCGTAGGCTTGGTGATAGTCTCCAATCTCGCCACCGTTTCGCCCATCTTGCGTTGAGCTTCTTTTTTGAAGAACAAATGCCCCTCTCTGCGACATTCCCACTCCTTAGACTCGTTCAGAGCGGCCTCAAGATGTGTAGAGAGTGCGAGGAATGCGTTCTTCGGAGTGCGGAAATCTTCGTGTGCAATTCTGACTTCGCGGCTGTGCTTTTGCCAGGCATCTTGTTCGAAGAAGGCAAAATCTGCAAGACCGAGGGGTTGTTGCCGGCGCACATAGTCGCAAGCAGCGCCTTGTCCAATCTGTAGTTCCACCTTCAAAACACCCTTCTTCCTCTTCAAACCCGCATCTATCATTCCTGTGAGCACTTCAACCATCCTGTCCGCAATAGCACCGACATTCCTTCGCTTCTTCCCCACCATGATCTTCGGCTCCCACATAATGCGAATATCATAGTCTAACACATTGGCTAGCCATGCATACTTTTTCACTAAATTCTTCAAATGCGAGGCGATTTTCTTATCCCAATGCTCTTGCACAAAGGTGTTGATGTGGCCATTAAAGAGGACGCTGATGCGGAGCTGTATCGCGTTGGTAAGGAGATATGAGTGGTATTCGCTTGCCTCCTGGAAGCGGAATCGTCGCAGAGCGAGGAAGCTTGGGTTCCCGTGGTGAATCGGCGTTAGGATGACTTTTGTGTGGCTGAAGGTGTAGGTCTTGGATATGAAAGGCAGACCTGCGTGGGAGGCGGGTTGGGAAGGAGTTATAGTGCTGGTGTAGATGATGTTACGAAGCTCTGCTGGAAGATCGGCAAATATAAGGCGAGGTTCCATGTTTGATTCTGGTCGGAGACTTGGGGTCGTGAGGGCGTGGTGCGGTTTCTGCGTTGAAGAGGGTTTGGGGAGTTGAACGATAGGCAGAAGATGCCGTCGCAGACAGTCTTGAAGCTTTCCTTTCCAACTGATATGGTGGGTGACCACAAGCGAATGAACAATACCACTGTCCGAAGAGCAGTGAATAGAGGATCACGTGCTACGCCTGGTCAAGCGTCTATTCCAGGCGATCCTGTTATGCTGAGTTGGGTCTACATAGACTTCGAGCACCATTAGCCATGGAAGGTTGATCGTCCTCGGATTTCATGTACCTTTGAGTATAATGTGTTTGAAAATTTGATTTTCGACGCAAAATTTGCGAAGGTTAACAGGCGTGGTGGGTCCCCTCGGTAGATGGACGGCACGATGCATTGCTGCTCCAACGGGACTAGCGAGATTGATTTTGAAGCGGTTCAGGCGGTTTGATGCCGTTGCATCATTTCGGGAGATGCTGGGGTCGTGAGATACTCCGGTTCTAACAGATGAAAGGTGTGATAGAGGCAAAGTGATAACTCGGTTCGGTGGCCCTACGAGACAGGGCTGCAAGAGTGGCTATTCCATGTTGTGTCTGAAGACAGCTCCGAAGACTTTGGTCGCAAGGACGTCCCAACGGGGGGCTGGGTGGTGGATGATGTTAGGTCATGACGGGCTGCTCGCAGTCTGCACGGCTGCGCGGGATGTAAGGTTTCGAGATATGCGTAGGAGCTTGTTCGATAAGAGCAAGATCGGGGACGAGGGTGGCGACCAAGTTATACATCCTCCTGCGCATCCTTTTGACTCATACCGGTACACGTTCACGTCTGACAAGTTGCAAGGTCGCGTCTGCGCCACGCTCCAACACTTGTGAAAACCTCCGTGCGTCATCGGCTATCGCCGGTCTCTTCGACAAGCACAACTGCAACTTTGCTCACAACTACGCAACACCATGCCCTCATGTTCATGATCGCGACGAGGCAACTGAGCTTTCGGCGCATGCTCCCAATTGTAATTGGCCGCTCTTATCACAGCTTTCCCGTCATGGAGAAGCGCGACTATGCGGTAAGCCAGACCTGCCTCCATCCGACCCGCCTTCTGACGAGTGCAGGCCGCAGTGACGGCGCTCAACACGCTGCAGTCCAACTTCTCCATCGTCGATGCGATCCGGAAGTCGGGCCAGGGTATGAACAAGCAGGCGATTCCGGAGATGCTCGAGTGGTGTCGGAAGATTGGATATGAGGTGTGCGGTTTCCTGCGCTTCCGATAGCGAATAGATTCCTGACGGTTTGCGACAGCCCAAGGACTTCGATCGACTGAAACCCATACACATCGCCGGCACCAAGGGAAAAGGCTCCACGAGTGCCTTCGTCTCCTCGATCCTCGCGCAGTACATTCCGTCGTCCACCGGGTCGCCCACCCCACCTACCAAGACCGGACTATACACTTCGCCCCACCTTCGATTCGTACGCGAGCGCATTCAAATCAACAATGAGCCCATATCAGAAGAACAGTTTGCCAAATACTTCTTCGAAATATGGGATCTGCTAGAGGCCGGGGCGAGAGTAGCAGAGACACCATCCGATGCGCCGACGAAGCCTGTGTACTTTCGCTATCTGACACTCATGGCACTGCATGCATACCTGAAGGAAGGCGTGGACTCGGCCGTCATTGAATGCGGCATTGGCGGCGAGTACGACAGCACCAACATATTAAGCAAGCCCACGGTCACGGCGGTGACGAGCCTGGGGATAGATCACACAGCCATGCTCGGCTCCACACTGCCTGAAATCGCATGGCACAAAGCTGGTATATTCAAGGAGGGGGGTGTTGCCTTCACGGCGCCCCAGAAGGAGGAGGCCATTGCCGTGTTGCAGCAGCGGGCAGCAGAGAAGGGCACCGCCTTGCACGTTATCGACGTCCACCCATCCCTCGCGAACGATGAGGTTAAGCTTGGCCTCTCGGCTGCGTTCCAGAAGATCAACGCGTCGGTTGCCATCGCCGTCGCGGCTGCCCATCTTCGCGCGCTCGGCCACACCTCCATTCCAGACCCAGCAACAACCCCACACATTCCACTCCCTCCCCAGTTCGTCCAGGGTCTGGAGCAAGTACGTTTGGCGGGTCGTTGCGAGATTCGCCGTGAGAAGAATGTCGCCTGGCACATTGATGGTGGCCACACTTTGGAGAGCATCGAGGTGACAGGGCGGTGGTTTGCGGACCAGATGGTTTCGTTGAAGGGCACTCGTCAGTCAACACCACAAGCGCCTCGCATCATGATCTTCAATCAACAAACAAGAGATGCGAATGCGCTCGCCAAGGCACTCTACACAGTGCTCCAGACGGGTATCACCTCCGGCGCGACCTCGCCCTTTACACACGTCATCTTCACGACGAATCAGACTCACAGCGAGGGCTACAAACCTGATCTCGTCTCGATCAATACTAACCAGCAAGACGTTGACACATTGGCCGTCCAGCGTGCACTCGCGCAAACATGGTCTGAGATTGACGACAATGCGCACGTGCAGGTGCTTAAGACGATCGAGGAGGCGATTGCAGTGGCAAGGAGTATCGCAGGCAAATGGGCGGAAACGGCAGGTGCCGACCCTGAAGTCATGGTGCTCATCACGGGAAGTTTACATTTGGTCGGCGGCGCGGTTGAAGTTCTGGAGACGGAAGCGACCGAACTGGTTTGAAAACGTCCTGATACCCAGTTCGAACGAGATAGAGTAGTGAAGAGATCACGCGCTTCAACATCGCTTGGCATGCAGCCATCTCAGACCAGATTCTCAGCTTTCTCGTGTACCAGCAAAAACCCAAAGACCACATCCGCGTATCACCTACAACGACCGCAATCTACTCAACTACTCAAGCTACCCCAACCCCAAATTCTGGACCACCGACCCCAACATATTGCACCCGAATGCGCATTCCTAGATGACCCCGGGTTAGTCTCAGTCTTGTCGTGATTTGGCAGTCAGTGCTTCCCGTTTGGGAACAACTCACATGTACAACCCCAATTTCGGCTCCCCGTTCGTGGTAGTGGAAGCACAGGTCCTAGACACAGAGTGTCTCAGTCACCACACTTCTCGGACTCGAGGCTTCCAGGGACCTGGTAAGGGGCATGCACGCGATTTGACGACGCGGGGTCAATGATGGTGATGGGTATTGAGTTGGCGAGGATCGATGGGGTCGAATTGGTATTACGGGTTCAAAGGTATGACGGTAATAGCTGGTTGCTGAGATCGTACTTGATCAGAGGGTTGGATACGCAGGCGGCCAATGCGGATGCTCTCATAATACAGCTTTTGGAGGGGTCTCAGTCGTTGTCGTGGAAATTAGAAGAGATAGTGGATATGGAAGAGCGTAGGAGCTTCGTCGTTGATGATAGCGCCTAGTAGAGAGGATTTGTCAGTTGCTGATGTACCTCGCCGTTACTGAACCGTTCCATCCGTTACGCAAAGTCATTGAGTGACAACAATCGCACGTTCGACCTCGAATCGCCACCACTTAATTGGGATATGAAGAAGACACCCAGGCCCAGAACCAGGCCGTGTCTTCGTTGTCTTGTGGCAAAAACATGGGAAGGTTGGGAGCTCTGAGAAGGAAGGGGAAGGATGGAAAACTTTTGAACTGTATTTGTGATTCCTCCAATGTTTTGGTTTTCTTATCTAGCAACTGGATTCTTTCTGCGAGTATCAGTGATATCCGAAGCGGACATCAGATCGGCCCCACAGTGCCGACTCACGGCCCTGCGATACTTCGTTGCCGACGACTAAAGCGTGCAAGTCACGTCGCAAAAACAAGGTGATCAGAGGATCAGTACAGGACTACGTACTAAGACCCCTCTAGATGAGTTTCGTAAAGGTGGTATCGGCAACGACTTATTGCATCCCGGTGGGCTACCTCTCTCACAAGTTACTCTGGTCCACCTCATCACTAGACTACGTGTTTTCAAAAGGAACGAACGATCTGGGAAACATTTGTGCTACGTTAGATCGTAAGCCGGCGGCGCTCCGTCAAGCGTATACCAATACCACTCTACTACCAAAGACAATTTGCGAGGGCGCCGCGAGGCCATCTGACCTCGTGCCCTCGCTTGGTCATCTTCGCAGCACCTTAAAGACGCATGCTGCTGTTATCGATACACCTTTTCAAACTGTGGCTGCATGTCTGGCGGCCGTGACCGCGGTGGCTGAGACGAGATGCATCGGTGCTGTTGACAAAGAATCCGGCCATGCAACCTTTGCAACTCTGTTATTGTACAGTAGTCTACTAGCCCTCGGTGCTCATCGAGTTGCTCTTAGGTGGTCGCCCTATACGCAAGGTATGCCCCTGGATGAGGTTCCTATTGTTGTTTGCCTTTCCCGCAACAGAGATACCTCATCTTTTCGCCGGCAATCGTCATCAACGAAGCCACCCGTCAAGTTTGCTTGTTCTTCTCTCGGACATCTCGACTCTTCAGCAACGGATCCCAGACTGGTCTCATTCTATTGTTATTTGTGTTTTTATTTATGTCTCCGCTCGAAGGGTGTGGATAGTTACATTCCAGAACTGCCGTGTCACTGCTCGGCGCTACGTCTCCCACGCTGCACAGATACCTTGCGTGACATCTGCTTTTCTTCTGGCTGCAGGCGTCGGATGCAATGCGCTCCACTTCCGACCCTTGATGGCGTCCGGCATCTCTGCGTCCTCCGCCTTCTCTTGTTTTCGGTGCAGCAAAGATGATATGCATGACCAGGTGGCCAGCAGCGCCTTCCGTTTGAGAGCGTTTCTCGACAGGACGCCATCATCTGCCTTGCCCCCCGATCGGACACTTGACAAGACGGCCATCCCTTGCTTAACTCTTCTCGCCTATGACTACCGCCGATTGGGCCTGCTAGCAACGCCGTCGTGACGTTCGCGTGTCGCCCATTGGCTCGCGCGAGGTGCGACTTGTCGAATAGCCACCCCCGGATCTCCCAGCTCAGCGACATCGAGACGATCAATACACTCCACAGATCCGACGATTCGGTTCGCACGTAACAATGGCCCTGGCAACCCTCGAGAAATTCGTGAGCAACCCCCAGCCTCCTCGAGACCGGCTGGGCTAGCCGTGAAAATGTGTCTTACCCCCCTGGCTCCCATGACGCTGGGTGTACTTGTTATATATCGTTGTTTGGGGCCTATCGTGTTATCTCTGGGTTATCGTACTCGTCCGGTTCGTTAACTGTTCATCTTATCCGCCCCCTTCTTGCTTGCCCGCCAAACATCGCAACCCAATTCACTGGCAAGTATGTCATCGACGACCATGACTTTTGCTCCACATCAGTCTTCACCACTCGCGAGAAACAAGTCTCCCTTCAAAGACCCACGACCACCCCCATGCATACCAGGAAAAACGGCAAAGCTCTGGGACGAATACGAAAAGTGTGCATTGGAGAACGCAAAGAGACGAGAAACCACGTGTGTAATCACTCCACCTCCACGTCTATCACAGCACTCATCCAGATTTTCAAGCGGGACCGTCCTCGATATCATCAAAAGCTATGATCCAAGCCCATCACCGAGAGTCCCTACCATAGCGGCAAGTACAAAATTCGACTTTGGCTTCTCCCCGCGCCAACGAAAATACACCTCAACAACAGTGGCAATATGCAAATCCTGCAAGCGACCCATCACATCAACACTAGGAATCTGCGAAAAGTGCAAAAAGACCATCATACTTCCCTCCGCACCAGGAGAAACAACACCACCACTCAGTCCCTCCGCACGCAACTTCGCCTCTACCGACCTTACCCACCTCCAACGAACGTCCTCCGGTACCACAACGCCCACACCTACATCACCGAAACGGAAAACCCACCGCTCCTCCTCGTCAACCGAACTTGTGGACCTACCTATCAGACTCTCCTCCCTCCGCCCTCCACCTGCCCCCCAAGACACGCCCCGCTCCTCAACTGAAGCACCCCGACCACGGAAAACCTCTCTCACAGATCCAAATGAACCCTTCCTCCGCCTCCAAATCTCCCGCAAACCAGTCACCCTCCCATCTTCCTATCCGGTCATCCCTACTACCCCACCGTCAGCATCACACTCGCACCACTCCGCTCCACGCACATGCCCTCCCTCACTGGCAAACATAACAACACCACCCACAACAACAAAATCCTACTCTTCGACCCGCCATAACAGCGCCACGGCCTCAGAACTTAGCACGCTCTACCCCTATATCTCGTCAACCACCACGTCACCACCAAGCGTGAGTCGCGCGAGCTACCAACTACATAACGCGACGAGCGCGTGGGACGACTGGGATAGCGAGGACGAAGAGGAGAAGATTGGGCTGGTGGGGTACTGGAAGGGGCGGAAGTGGCGGGGCAGTCGGGGAAGTTTGGGCGCGCAGGGGAGTACGTCGACAGGGACGAGGAGGGATAGTGCAGGAAAGGAGGCGGGTGGGGGCGCGAAGGCGGAGGCTGGGAGGAAGAGGAGGGGCTTTGTAAGGGTCATTAGTTGTGGTTGCTCTGATAAGTAAGCTGAACGTGAGGTACTGATAGTGGTAGTGGTGGTGTGGACAGTTAAAAGGGGTGGCCAACTTCCGGATTTCTTTTCGCACGATTTGTACATCACATATGTTAGGTTTATATTCGGGATACTGGAAAAGGGATTGGCGTTTTGGAAATTGCTGGGAGCATGTTTTGCTATGGAGATATGATGGTACGCTTTACGAAAACTTATGATGACACGGTCGACACAGGGTATTGGAAGCCGCAGAGGAACATCTAAAATCGCAGCTATTGTTCAAAGCTCACTATTCTCCTTCCGTTCAAATGCTACCTATCATCACTCTTCCACAACTCTCCCTCCCCTCTTCTTTTCTCCCTCACTTTGGCAACTTAGCAACAGTAACCTCCCCTACTCCCGGTAACAGGTAACAAGTGCATAGTGCCACACACCGCCTCAACAAACTTCCCGCAGATCTGCATCTTCCCGCATCCCCCATGCGCGTATCCGCCTTGTTCCCCGATCACACCCCGGTCCTAATTAGCCTAGCCCGCTCATAGGGCGGGCGATTCGTGTTGTCCAGAGGCGGGAGGCAATACGCTTGTTTCACGTGATACTTCTGGTGCACTATTGGTGGTTGGTGGTAGTCAGGTGCCGCGGGGGTGGTGGGACTGTTGAGGAAGATGGAATGAAATGAGAAGGCCTGCTGCAGTGGAGTGAAATCTCGAGGGGGGAAGATGAGGTACAACGAAAGGTTCGGAAGAAATGTTCGAAAGAATACAAGGTTCTCGAAAAGCCGTTATGCGCAATTGCGATACTTTCAGCTGCTCCACTCATACATAACCTAGTGCCACAAATCTTCGCGGGCTCGGTTGACTCGCTCCTCGTGAGTGGCTGTAACGCCATGACTGCGGTACCACCCTCGTTCTCGTCGTGCTGCGGGAACGCGCCGCCCGGACTCTATGTGTTGCAAAGTCCAACCATTGATGTAGGCGATCGTAACACAACTTGCAGCCTCATGGTTACGTTGGACAGGCGGCTGGGAATCAATGTTAGATGGTCGACGGGGCTTGAACACTCATTTTGATCAAGCAATGATTTGTGGGATGATAGTCGAATATTCGGCCGCCCCAAATCTAGTCAGTGCGTCCGGAGAGGGATGTTTGTTCGATTGAGTGGGCAGTGTGTCTAAAGATCGAGGAGAACACCGCCAAGTAGTATGGTTGTCAAGTAACCCGGCGGTGTGGATCTGTAGGGCTTTCAAGGTTCAAAAGCAGGTCGCCACCATCGCGTGTAGAGCTTGCGAGTCAGGTCTCTTTGTGCAGACACCCGTCCAAGAGGTCGTTGATTACAGTGAGGAGCGTTGAGGAGCTGTGAGGCGCACATGTCACAAGTGTGACTTGCAGGTGGGCAATTAGCTTATTCCAAAAAGCTATCAGTATGTCGGGTGCTCAATCGAGCGACCTTTTGGCGTCAGCCATTGTGGTACTCTACCAACGTGGTCCCTGGTTCATAAGTATGGGTCTCTCTCCTGGTCACAAGTCGAGCGCAGTGTGAATCATGATATCTGCTTCGTAGCATATGTATGCTATGAAGCTGGGTTGAGTTGAGCTGGTCGACTATCTCGACGCGCGACGGCCTCCGGTATGAGCTTTGGAGCGTTGTGATGCAAATAGAATAGGCGGTGAGAGGGTGATCATATCTCGAAGTTGGCGGTGTGAGATAGGTCTCAGCCTGAATATAGCCGATTCTAGGAACTAGGAAGTTAGTCGAAGAATGCTCTTGAAAATGTACCACTGGGTCTTCCAGATTGTTAGCATGCGTTTTCTGTTCGTTATGTTAGAATTATCACTGACGGCCTTTAGAGGGAGAATAGATCACCAAGTGCTCATCGTGTAACTTGAACCGCGTCAGCGACCTCATGGTACACACGCCTTCTCCGAGACACCTGCTGATCGTAACGCCACCTTGTAGGCGATAAATTATCCGGCGAACTTGCTGAACCCCCTTAATCATTCCATCATGCCGTCCAGAGTGCAAGATGGACTGTTCCAAACGTGAAGCGGTCCAGAGTTGCGAACAAGAGGAGGAAGACCAAGGCTATCCTCCGAAAGACTGCCACGGACACCAACAATACTTCCATCAACGGTGGCTGTGCATTTCCAGCCGCTCCTACCCGACCGGCGCCAACGCCCGATGCAACGACGCCTCGAAAAGCGCACCGGGAGCAGTATATCCTCGAGACGCGGACACGGGCAAGAGTGTATCGGTAGTGCCTCTTTCGGAAATTGGGAAGGGCCCCCAGTTTGGTGGCGACACCCTCAGAGAGAGCAACAAATGTAGTGTTCTCGAGTTGCTGCTTTAACACAAAGACGCCGCAGTCCGTCCCGCACGCTTAAGGAGTCCGCGAAGCGCTTGGGTGCCGGCACACGCACGTGTGTGTTTTGATCATGGTTAAGGAAAGTGTGGAAAGGGTTCAGCGATGGCGAAAAAGCTCGGTGAGGGGCCGCTGAAGTTCGTTCGGTTGAAATGATTTAACGGCGTCGGACCGGCTGAAGAATCAATGGAGCTGGGAGTAATGCCCACGGGGTCGGGCGTGTAAGGCAACGAGAAGCATCCAGCCATCGTACTACGTTCGCAAAATGCAGAGAAACGCCAGTTATGCCGTACATGCCGAGTCGTGTTGGTGCTGTCGTTCGTCTCTCAGCTCCCACCGCGGTTCGGGATTTCGACTCAAGTAGGAAGAAGCTCACGGAATAACTTGGGGTAGCCAGTCGGAACTCGAATGAGGAAGGGGCATGGGCCGCTCTGTCCGTTTATACAATTGTCGAAATTCGCGATGCCATGCGGTCGCACTTGGGACGCAGCTGGTAGGCAAACCGACGCCTGAGCATTTGAGTCGTCGCTTCGGCTAACGGTGGCGCTAGCCTGTTCCTGACTATTGATAGACTGTTGCGGGGCCATGACCGTCACAGCTTCAGGGGGGCTCAACGCAAGTCATGGACTTGTACCGATTCAGACGGTATGCCTGGTAATGCTTGGTCGCGGTTGAGCTTTCTTCGCAGTCGATCTGCGACGATTGACAGGCGAAGCTTTCTGTTTACCATAAGGGCATCTTTCCCACTGCCCTCCTCTGATGGGAGCATCGTTCCTCAACATTAGGAGGCAACTCTGCAGAACTCCTAAGCTCGAGCACCCTATGTGTTGGCATCGGATGCCTCGTGTTTGTGTTCTCGTAACTCACACATCGCGCTCGACGGCGGCGCATTTTGGTGACCACGGACAGCATGTGCGCCCAGAAATAGCACGTTGGCCAGCAGCGTGCCTGCAGCTTCCCCGCTAGGAGATGATTACATTGGCCCACGCCTCAGATGAGAATGACACTAGGCCTGCGTCGACGAGAAAGCCAAGTGCAGCTCCGGAAAGCGTGGTTCTGGTTGCATACATGAGCGGCAGTCCTCCTTCACTTATCCATCGCCTCTTCGCTTTCTTGCGCTGTAGGAAGGCTCCTGGCACTTGCTCCCACAGTCGTTTCGGTTTTCTCTATCTCCTGTTTGGTTGTTGACGTAATAACGATCGCTCCTCTCAGACGCATGCATCTCTGCTGGTGTTTTGATCACGCTCATTACGCCGAACAGGCATATTAATTAATACACCCACCAGTTTTCGACCACACTTGTCCGACATCGAAACAGCCAAAAAGAGCGGAAATCATCACCTTGCGATCGCTTCTCATCAGGTGAGCATGTCCATCCCGAACCAGCAGTCGTTCCCCCCCAAAACATGGTTCGGGCAATAGTCACACGCTCTATGACAAACCACATGCATCATACAGCAGTTGTATCGTGGCCTGCGTCTTAGTCTTGCGCGCTATCTGTACCAACATTACCAACCTCCAGCCGTCGTTGCGGTGCTTCCTCCTTGCTGCTCCTCGGTCCTGCATTCAGTGATTTCTCCCCATCTGGGACCCCTTGCGTTTATCCTTCCTCGTCTGTTGACACTTCGTCAGATCTAACATGAAGTCGGTACTCTTTACCGTGGGTGCGCTCACCAGCCTTGCTGCGGCCAACATCAAATTTGAATGGGTCAACCCTAATTGCACATTCCTGTCTCCGGGCCCGAGTCGGTGTTTGACAGGCCAGCACTGCACCGAGCAAAATGTGTAGGTACCTCTCTCGCTGCCATATTTCATAGCTGATTGCTTCCAGCTGCGAAGCCAATGCGAGTAACGAGCAGCTGACGTCCACATCCTTTTCTCGTCAGGCACCGGACAAAAGGCAAGGGCAGGATTATTCGAGCGACGGTCAGTGCGGTCCCGCACATGGCAATCTGCTTTGCGACCCCAAGAGTACGGTCTACACCGGCACGTGTTGCAGCTCGCACGGATGGGTTAAGTCGTTCATCTCCCTCGTGCTCGCGTATGACTGACTTGTCCCAGTGCGGCAATACGCCAGCTCATTGCGGCGAAGGGTGCCTCTCGGGTTGCACTGCGAACTCCCCATCATCTACTGAGGTCGCAGACCCGCCTACACAGCCAACCTCGCCCGGATCGGACCCGAGGAATGACGGTCGTTGTGGGAAAGATTTTGCCGGTGCCACTTGCGACGCGAAGGGTGCCTTTGGCGGGTGTTGCTCGTCTTATGGGTAAGACCATGACGAATGCGCTTTGGTCAGTGCTAATATAGACCACAGCTACTGCGGTTCTACTGACGGCCATTGCCTGAAGACGAACGGCTGCCAGAATGGATGCAAAGATGACACTCCGAGCTCAGCGCCCACTTCCAACACCAGGCCACCGTCCACGACAACATCAGGCGAGCCTGTCCTTGGAAAACCCACCACGACCGGAAATGCACAGCCGACAGGGAAAGCTACGACTGATGGCAGCTGTGGCGCCAAGTTTGACAACACTGTGTGTGGTGACTGGCCGCAAGGCGCGTGCTGCTCAATGTACGGCTATTGTGGTAGCTCTACCGCTCACTGTGAGGAAGGATGCCAGTCTGGGCCATGCCTTGGCGGCCCTATCATCGAAGCTCCTAAGGCTAGTCCCGCCCCTGCTGCGGCTAAACCTGGTTCTATTGCCGTGAAAGGTTCATCTGGTGTCCCGGCTATGCACGCTGGACTGATGCAGAATGGTCGCGTAGTCTTCTTGGACAAAGTCGAAAACTACACGCAACTCACTCTTCCGAACGGACAATTCGCTTATGCATCTGAGTGGGATCCGACCGACCCGACCGCACCGGCTGTTCCGCTTGCCTACAAGACCAACGCCTTTTGCTCGGGTGGAATTTTCCTAGCTGACGGTCGCTTCGCATCCCTAGGAGGAAACGCTCCTCTCGATTTCCTCGACCCCACTGTTGGCGATGGGTTCAAAGGCATTCGGTTTCTCAGGCGCTCAGACACTGACGCTTCCTTGAACGGTCAGAATTGGGAGGAGCCCGGATCTCAGCTCGACACGCCCCGTTGGTACGCATCCGTTCAGATCATGCCCGACTCGAAGGTTTTTGTTGCCTCTGGAAGTCTGAACGGCCTGGATCCCACAAAGCCTGAGAATAATAATCCTACTTATGAGATCCTTAACCCCGACGGTTCACCACAAGGGAAGAGCATCACCATGGAGATTTTGTCAAAGCACCAGCCTTACTACATGTACCCGTTCATGCACTTGCTCAACGACGGGACCCTCTTCGTTTTCGTGTCCAAGGCGGCCGAGATCTTCAATGTCAATGGTGGAACTGTGGTTCGAACACTTCCCGACCTGCCTGGATCCTACCGTACCTACCCCAACACCGGCGGTTCAGTATTGCTCCCCTTGTCCAGCGCCAACAAATGGAACGGCGATGTGGTGATATGCGGCGGAGGTCCTTACCAAGACATTACCGCTCCTGCCGATCCATCCTGCGGCCGCATCAACCCTCTCGCCGCCAATCCTTCTTGGGAAATGGACTCTATGCCCGAGGGTCGTGCTATGGTTGAAGGCACTCTGTTGCCCGACGGGACTGTCATCTGGGTCAATGGTGCACAAGAAGGCGCTCAAGGCTTTGGAATCGCGCGCAAGCCGACCCTCGAAGTTCTCATTTACGATCCGGATCAACCTCTCGGCAAGCGCTGGACCACAGGCCCCTCGTCTGGTATTGCACGCCTCTACCACAGCGTTGCTCTTCTTCTACTTGACGGTACGCTGCTCATCTCCGGATCCAACCCGGTCGAGCAGCCCATTCTCAACCCTACGGCTAAGGACCCTTTCGTCACCGAGTTCCGCAACGAAATCTACACGCCACCTTACCTCCAAGGCAACCCCACCCGGCCTTCAAACGTCGTGCTATCCAGTAAGACTTTAAAAGCAGATGGGTCCACCTTCACAGTCAAGTTCAACTGCCCCGCCGACTCCAAGGCTGTCAAGGTATCCCTCTACTACGGCGGATTCGTCACCCACTCTGTACACATGGGCCATCGTATGGCTTTGCTAGACACCAAAGGCTTCAATGCTAGAAGCACAAGCCAGAGCATCACCGTCACGATGCCGCCAAACAAGAACATCGCCCCGCCGGGTCCGTACGTTATGTACGTGTTGGTGGATGGTGTGCCAGCGATGGGACAGTTCGTGTCGGTTTCGTAAGTCGTTGGTAAACAGCTGTATCTCTAATATCGATTCTTTCCTATTCAAGCCATGATTGTGTACATTAGCACCCCGCTGAACCAGGCAAGGCATCATACTTCTGAAGCCTCACGACTTCGACAGTGGTCAAGAATTCAATTCCCTACGACCCTTCAGCTTCTGGTTGTTACGGCAATGTTAGCCTCATTTCTTTGATCCGGGTATCATCTGTGGGGAGCATGTGCATAGTTATGGAGACGATAGGTGTGCGTGATGAGCTACACAATTCTTCAATTCTGGCGTGCACAAATTATGACTAATTATACTTTATCTTATCTCTGAAGAACGAAGCCACGAAGTGGTTTCTCTACGTCCTGCGAAATGGTCAAGCTTGTATCACAGACCTAGGTTTCGCCCTAGCCTGCATGTAATGTCAGGCCTAAGAGCATAGCCAATCAAATACTTTTAGCATCGAAGTAGGAGCACTTAGACAAACGGCGTCTCGCGTAGTATCCGCAATCATATTAAACTAGTAGTTTGCTGCTGATCGTTGATGATGCTCTACACACCTTCCTGCAAAAGGACAAGAATAGCCAATTAGGGACATCACAGCTCCGATAAGGCGTGCCTCTCCCGACATCGCGCACTTCCACACCTCGGCAGGGTACAAGCCATCAGCACATAAGACGATCTGCATAAAAACGGGGCACCTCACGATGACGGCGCCGCGGGAATAATCAGCAGCAGTACATGTACATACATGTTCTTGTTGCTGCCCTTCTCAGAGTCTCGTCCCACCCCGCAATGGCCCGTCACACCGGCACGCACGCGACCGAAACATCGCCGTTGCTCCCAGACGCGAACCATGCGCAACACCAATCCGGGCCTCCAATTGACCCCGGAGCCGGCATCGCCCCGGAAGGAGCTGCTCCTTGTGACGAGCACACTCCAAGCGGAGGCTCTGACGAAGATGGCGGTGACATCGAGCGGCGAGCGAGCAACGGGGACACGTCGAAGCACCAAGGCATGCCAGAGGTGAAGAAGCGCATGAAGTACATCTTCCCCGCCATAGCCATCGGAGTACGCCCCTCCCCTCTCAAATCTACGAAAGGCCGGCAGCTAACCCTCCGGCTCAGGTCTTCCTCGCCGCCGCGGACCAAACCCTCGTAGTATCCACTTACAGCACCATCGGCACCGAGCTGCACGCCCTCAACTCCACCTCCTGGATAGCAACCGGCTACTTCCTCACCCTGGCGGCCTTCCAGCCCGTCTACGGCGCCCTCTCCGACATCTTCGGCCGCAAATCTTGTCTGCTCTTCGCATACCTCATCTTCGGCATTGGCTCTACGTTATGTGGGCTGGCGCGGAACATGGGCGAGTTGATTGCTGCGAGGGCGTTTGCGGGTATAGGTGGGGGTGGGATGACGACGGTGGTTAGTATCCTGCTGAGTGATGTTGTGAGTTTGAGGGAGAGGGGAACGTGGCAGGGGTATACTAATGTCATTTATGCGGCGGGGAGCGCGGCGGGGGCGCCGCTAGGTGGTGTGTTGGCGGATAGTATAGGTTGGAGGTGGGCGTTTATTGGGCAGGGGCCTTTGTGTTTGGTGGCATTTGGGGTGGTGGCGGTGGTGTTGAGATTACCGGCGAGAGAAGAGGAGGATTGGAAGGGGAAGTTTATGAAGATTGTAGGTGGACGCGGGTTCCAAGTTTTAAAAGAGATGGCTGCTAATTGTGCTACTCAGGACTTCCTCGGCGCCCTCGTCCTCATCTCCGCCGTGTTCGGACTCCTCGTCGGCCTAGATCGCGGTTCAAACGTCTCCTGGACCGATCCCTTTGCCATCGCAGGCCTCTGCAGCACACCCCTCTTCATCGTCTTTGTACTCGTTGAGCGGTACGCAGCAAGCTACCCCATGGCGCCCTTTCGCATTATCCTCAACCGATCGCTCTTCGCCTGCTACCTCTGCAACTTCTTCTCCATGGGCGGCTGGCTCGCAGCACTCTTCTTCATCCCCCTCTACTGGCAGGTTATCGGGGGTTTGAGCGCGTCGCAAGCTGGACTGTTACTCGTTCCATGTATCTTCTGTGGCGTGAGTGGGAGCTTGTTTGGGGGTTTCTATATGAAGAAGACGGGGAAGTACTATTGGATTACAGGGTTTGCCTATTTGAACTTGGTGCTGGGACTTGCGGGGGTTCTACTCTTTTCGGGGGTGGTCCTGACGAGTATACCGGTCATGGTTGTGGGGACTTGTATTTGCACCTTTGCGAACGGCCTCGGCGTTACGACGACACTGATCGGCCTCATCGCCAACGCAAGTCACAAGGACCAAGCCGTCGCAACGGCCTGCTCGTACCTCTTCCGCGCGCTCGGGTCCGTCTTTGGCGTCTCCATGTGCGCGACTGCGTTCAACCAGACGCTGCGAAGGTCGCTGCAGGTCGCTCTCAAGGGCGATGCCGATGCCGAAGAGATTGCGCAACGCGTGCGAGCTTCTTTGGCGTACTTCCGCAGCTTGGAACCTGGTTTGCAGGAGGTGGTGAGGGATTGTTATGAGCGGAGTACTAGGGCGGCGCTGGGAGTTAGTTTGGGGTTGGTGGTGGGGAGTGCGGTATTTGCTTGGTTTATCCGGGAGAAGAGATTGGGTGGATAATGTAAAGGACATTGTTGTTTTGAAGAGAGTAATCGCGAACTAGTTATGCCTAAGCCTGCGCCTTTCTAACCGGACGCCGTGAAATCGATATGCGGAAGACAGGAAATGACCACGATTATTGCAAATGAGGAGAGGGAGATATGCAGAAAATATGAGCGAGCTCATCGACTTGATGAGCGAACAAGGGGGTATCCAACCAAATCCAATTACCAGGAAAAGCCTCCAACCAAATGCGAGAAATCCAAATATTACCTCCGACGCACATGCAAAGGACAGGGAAGCTGTGCACTTCAGCCGTACAAGTAAATGTCCTAAACGGGGCCCCTGCCCGGCAATTGAACCACGTGAGCACGTAAGCTGAGCGCATCCACATCCTGGACAATGACAAGCATGACATCTCCGATCTCTACCGCGATCACGGGTCACGGCACTCCACGACGTCAACCGTTGCCGCCATCATCGCCTCCGCCGCGGCCTTTGCGAACTAACCTCACCGTACCCCGCCGAGTTCTGGCTACTGCTGACACAATCCCACGTATACGGGATACTCGCCGCAGGAATCGTTACGCCCTGGTACCTTCTCAGGCGCTCTCTTCGCGGCGGTGGCGGCGTCGACTGCGCGAAAGCTTCGCGCCTGAGATCTTCGAGCGCAGTGTTCGTCGCCGCTAGTACGGCGAAGCGACGATCCGGGACTCGGCGCACGCTGGTGTTGGGCGCAGCTTGACGGGTTCGGACTGAAGACGAGGGGGCTTGTTGCTGACGGGAGCGGTGCTGGCGTGGCTGTGAGCGCGTTGGAGAGTCGGAGATGTCGGAGTGGGTATGTTGAGTTTGTGAGCGGTGGGAACGCGGGGAGCGCGGGGAGCGATGGCTGCGTGGAGATGAAGAGGAGTCGAGGGGCTTGTAGTGATGGTGGTCTCTGTCTCTTCTTCTGGGGGTCTTCGGGGGCGAAGCAGGGGAGAAGAAAGACCATGCTGAGGGCTGGGGACGTATGTCCTTTTTGGACTTTTCGCGCTTTGCGCCGTGGCCGCGGAGGGTGGCTTGCTTGGGGTGGCGTTGGCGGTGGTGTTGGCTTCGTTGAGGGCGGGGGTTCAAGAGCATCTCTGAGGAGGAGTTGTTGCTTTCTGGGGAGACGGCGCGGTGCCACATAGCTGGGCTTGGTTAGAAGGCTTTTCGAGATAGTAGGAATACAGTAGAGGACGTACTAGGGACGTCCAAATTCAACGGGGCTCTGTACTGCGCTCTACTCCTGTACACATTACTGCTGTCGCGATACTCTTGCTGGCGATCCTCGACCCTCTCCCTCCGCGGCGATTCTTTCGATCTCGTCTTCCGCGGTCTATCCGTCGATCTACGCTTCTCTTCCACCTCCGCGACAGGTGCGCCCTCCCCGCGCAGCGCATCCGAGGGCGGTCTTTCCCGTCTCTTCTTTTCGCCCGCCGACGACGAGCCTTTGCGCTTCTTGCTACCCGACCCGCCAAACAAGAAAGGGAAGCACATAGCGACCCAGGAACGAGTCTTGGATCGCTATGCGCCTGAGAAATGGGTCCAGTATGTGGACTTGAAGTCGAGGATGGTTGTGACTGTTCGCATGTGCTTTGCGCCCGAACTTCGGCGATGCGAGATGGTGATAGGCTGAGGATGCGGGAACGGGCAGACGGGCTTATAAGACTTGCACCAGGTACGAGAATGGACAGACCAATAATGCAGCAAGACTGAAACTAAGGCAGGTGGGCAAGCCCGAAGGGATAAAGAAGAGAGAGAGGAGAGAACGACCGAACGGATAAGGTTATGATCTCATGTCCAGGGTGTGCTGCTCGAGACAGAGAGGAAGAACGCCATGCCCCATCCCTGGCAGCGCGGATGCGCCGCAGCACGGCGGTCGTCGTGACCATGAGCGAGGGGGGTGTGGAGCTAAAGCAAGAAGGGATTCATACGAAATACAGCACCTTGCCATGCGCATCCAATAGAGGCGAGGCACTCGTGGTGGGGTGGGTGGGAACGGGAGTGATTCGACTGATCCGAACCAGTGGCTTGAGAGGGGCCATGTGACAAGGTCGCCGTCCCTCAGCGCCCGCTCGCTGACTGCGGGCTCTCCGCTGTGTGGAGATGGGGAACGTCTGCGGTGGCCAGGCGAACGGACCGTCTTATATATCACCGCTGAGCACCCCTTCCTGTCGGTTTTGCAGTGCGCAGGTACAGGAGACGGCATAAGAACCGCATCGCTACGTGGCACCTGTGCTGTAGAGCGCACAGCGGGCCGGCGCGCGAGCGAAGCTGCAAGCGTGTTAGCAGCGCGATCCAGTGTGACTTGTCATGTCTAGCTGCAGGACGCCTGGCGGGGATGAGAGTTGTGCGCAGCTGATCGGCTGACGTCGTCGCTGGTTCCATCCCATGTTGGATCCGTTATCGTTATCGGAGGGCTGCTAAGCGAGAGGCTGATCCTGGTGCTCGGCTTGACCCCCGAGTTTCAGCCCCCAACCGCAACGCTGCCCATGGGATCGCCTGCACCTGTGGGAACTGGCGCGGGACGGGAGCTGCGTGGGTTCCTGCATCCATTTCCCGGTTTGTGCGCATGGCAGGCGTCAGCGAGGCATTGTGCGTTCGCGTCCGGGCTGCATTTCGCCCGTGTGGAGGCGTAGTGGAGACGTCAGAGCCAATAGTCGGCTTCATTGGGCAGCTGTCTCAGCCACTTGGCATTGGAATGGTGTGGAAGAATCAGGTAGGAAGGCTGCCAACTTCCCATGTTGGAATGTACCCTCTCTCAAATCTAGTATAACCGTAGCAACCCCTTTGGGACCATGTGCACGCATCGTCTCAGCGCCTCGTACTCGAAATCGAGATGCAAAGCCATGTCCCCCAAATAGCTCGTACAAAGATGACGCGAACCAGGCGCAAGGCCTGGTGCTCGTTCTCACATGTAGCCAGAAACGCCAATCCAGCCCAGCCCAGCCCAAACCATGTACAGTGCTCTCTTTCCAGTCTAGGCCGGTGCGGTACCTGCGCCATTGTCCGCAGCATTCCCTCCTCCCGTCACACTCGCCACAAACTCTTGGTATCTGAAGACTTCGCCTCGCCCTAGCCCTTTGCCACCTTTTCCAAATGCGCGCCTGCCGCTAAAGCCTTCAACCACCATGTCAATCTCACGTTCGGACAGTTTCCGCTCTCCAGGTTCTGGCGCCGTGTGCAATAGAGCATCTTTCAGCTCGCCTAGGTCGATCTGACCATCGTCGCCGTCATCGAAGGCCTCGAACGCTGCGTTCAGCTCGTTGGGATGTGACAGTCCGGAAAGGAGATCGGATAATGTGTTCAGGTAGGTAGCTAGGTTTATCGATTGGGCTCCGTTGGGGAAGTACGCGGCCAGGGTGGAAGGCGTGGCGCTCAAGCCGAGCTGTGACAGCATGTCTGCAACGTCGGCCGAGTTGATGCTGCCGCTATTATCGCGGTCTAACACGCTGAAGGACTCGCGCATGCTGTGGAGCAAAGGAGGTGGGATCCGGGAGAGCGCGTCGCTAGAGTTTGTTCGCGGCGCGGGAGCGGGTCTTGTCGCTCGCGCTGCTGGTCGTTCGACGGGCCGCTCCACTGCCCGCTCGGTCGTTCGCTCAACGGTCCGCTCCGTTGTGCGTTCGACTGGTCGTTCTGGAGGAGGAGTGTTGGCGCTGCCATCAAAGCGTGCCGCTATCGAAGCTGTGTTTGAAGCCCGTATGGTATGCTGTGTGGATGTAGAGATCTGTCTCGTAGGAGAGGTCGGCGCGTCTGGTGCCGTTGCAGTCCCTCGCGTGTTCAGCCATGCTGGCGGGTTCTGGGAGGCATTGCTGGTGGTGGAATGTCGGAGGGGTGTCTGCAAGGGTGTGGCCGGCTTCAGCGGTGAGCTCGTGGGTGTGGACGGCTTCACTGTGGACGGCGAATGCGTCAGAGGAGAGTTCGGACGGCGGAAGGGCGAGGCGCGGGGGCTGTTGAAGGAGAGCGGCGAGGGCTTGTAGGGGGTTGGTGTTGTCGACTGGTGTCATGTTAGCGCGCTCGTGGACGTGTGCACCTCGGAGCATACCATGGTTGCTGGTGGTGGTTCGGGGCCAGAGGGAGCGGTGTTCAAGCGTCGACGACGAGGTGATGTCGCGCGTTTGGGCGTGTTGACGTTGGCGGCCTTCCCTGGCAACGACGAGATCAACACAGACTGCAGGCCAGGCACGGCGCGGCATTAGCGCCCATCTCGCCCATATCGATAAGCGTAGACCCCGGCACCCCTGGCACCGGCGAACCCTCGCACGCACTTCCTCCATGTGATAGTTGTGAGTCTTGTGAGTCTCACTTCTGGCGGCCTGCTCCATCTGCTCATCGCCTCGCTGATGGCCGTGACAGCTTGTTGTTGAAGGTCCGCCCATTCGTGCTCTCTGCCTCGTCCCCACGCGCGCTCTGCATCTGCACCCGGGTCCGGATCTGCAGCGTCGTTTCGCGCTAGTTGCTGGCCATCGCACGATGCCTGAGTTGCGGAGTTGCGGGGTCGAAGCGTAGCACACATTCACCATGGCCGAAGTGACGGCTCACGCGCGGAACGGGGCCAGCGCGGCGCAGGCGGCCCTCCAGCGACAACCCTCCTTCTCCTCCTTCCCGCCGTCGCGCTCCCCCTCGGCCATATCGGTGCGCAATGAGAACAAGAAGGCCCGCTCGCCCCAGCCGCCCATGGTCCGCGAGGACGACGACTCGATCGACTCCTCGCACGACTCTTCCCTCTCCGCGAGACGGCCCAAGGCAGGACGCCTGCGCTCGCAATACCCCGCCAACTCCACCGAGAACCATGTCGAATACATTCTGGTCGCCTCGTTCGACATCGATCGCGGGTCCATCATGGAACATCAGTACCCGGGCGCTATCAGTGGAGACGAGACGATGCTGGCCGAGTTGATGCTGCCGGACCAAGCCCACGTTCGTAGCCAGGACTGGACCATCTTCTTCCTCCACAAGGACACCTCTGCCGAAGAGGAGGAAAAGGAGGCCCGGAGAGAAAGACGTCGCAAGCGCAGGCGGCGGAAGAATGGCGAGCAGCCCCAAGACACCACGGCCGAAGCCGAAGAGTACGACGACGACGAGGACGACGATGACGGCGATTCCGACGACGATTCCGACGACTACTCCGAGAGCGAAGAAGAGCTGGACCCCGATGGGCCGCCTCTCGTCTACGTGTTGAATCTGGTAAATACGAAGCAGGACAACACCGTCAAGAGGTATGACCGAGACAAAGAAACACCCCGGGTGGTGCTGACATAATGCAGAGGTGCCATCGTCAAGGCCATGGCGATATGCACGAGACATCCCTTCCTACACATTTACAAGCCATTGCTGCTTCTCGCCCTCGAGGAATACTTCCGAGCGCCCGAGACAGAAACACTAGCTGCTCTCTACAATGCCCTGAACGCTATGGACCTGTCATTGCTTCCCAAAATGTCCCAATTAGAGTCGTTTGTACTGCAAGCCAGCGACGCAAAGGACATGTTCATTGAAAAGTTCGAGCAGATGATACGACAACGCAAGGCCGATGATGCAGAACGGGCGTCGCTTCCTTCGGCCGCCTCGTTATCCTCCGAGCCAAGACGCGTGCATTACACACCACCACGTGATACCCACGAATTCGAGTCCAAGGTCCTCTACAATGGCGTTCCCGTGCCCATCAAGGTCCCAACAGCCCTGAGCCCTGAAACCGTCGGCGACTTCTCCCTTATCAAGCTCATCCAGACCTTCTCTGCTCCACACGCAGCCTCGCCGCAGCCATTCGCTATACACCCACATCTTACTACCAGCGGCGCATATACCCACCCCATCATCGTCCTTGTCAACGCTCTTCTTACCCAGAAGCGCATCATCTTCATCGGCCACAATCGTCCTTCGGGCGAAGTCGCTGAAGCCGTCCTTGCAGCATGTGCCCTAGCGTCCGGCGGTATGCTCCGCGGCTTTGTCCGTCACGCCTTCCCCTACACCGACCTCACAAAGGTCGACGACCTCCTCAAAGTCCCCGGCTTCATCGCAGGCGTCACCAATCCCGCATTCTCGTACAAGCCGGAATGGTGGGATCTGCTTTGCGATCTGCCCACGGGTCGTATGAAGATTAGCAACAAAGTCGAGGCCGCACCAGTCACAGACGGCCAGTCTTTCTTCCAGTCCCAGGGAATACCAGTCGGCATGTTCCAGACGAGCGTCGACGCAAAGCACCCAATCGATCCAACAGGCGACACGCAATTCATGGACGCCCTCAACCTCAGCATCTCGAACCGCCACGGCGAAAACGCTATCCGCGCCAAATGGCGCTCCTGGGTTCTTAAATTCACTCGCATTGCCTCCGCCTTCGAGGAAACCGTCTTTGGCGCTTCAGCCCTATACATCGGGTCCCATGAGAGTGACGCCGGCGCCTACGGTGTCGCCGGCCACGGCTTCGTCTGGCCCGATGAAATATCCAAGATTCGCGAGTTGGCGGCAAACGTGCATCGCATAGAGGGCTGGAGGAACTCTAGGAGTTATTATAATTTTGTGCAGGATTTGGCGAGACAGTGGGAGAAGAGGCCTGTGAGGGGTATTGATCTGCATCATCAGCATGATAAGCTGAGGTGTTTGAAGCTTTCTCATGAGCAGTCTGCTGCTATTTATCTGGCTCTTGCGCGCTGCGTCGAGGAAGCTGGGTCGCCTGATCCTACTCATCTCACGCCTGCCACAGAGAAGACGTCCAACGCGTCGTCGACATCGACATCTCTCACCATCGCCAACGACCCCGAACGCGCGCCTGGGCCGCAACTCCAACACGACACCATCCTACAACTACTTTGCGTTATCCCCGAAACCAATTCTGGGCTGTTTTATCTGAGTTTAGGGCTGTTCCACCCGCGGCTGGATGTCCGTGTAGCTGTGGTTAGATTGTTGGAGAGGATCATGGAACATGCGGCTGGTCGGCACTTTTGGGCGAGTTTGGGACGGTTTGCCAAGTTGGCGTTTTTTAGAGTCAAGAGGGAGGAGGGTGCTAAGCAGTAAGTGTGGGCATACAAGAATGGAAACTGGAGGGTGATATGTAGAACGAAATCTATGGGTGATTCAGTCCGACTTCACAGATTATTTGCTTGCTCCAATCCACGCGCTCCCCGCCGGTCTCGGTCGCCTGAACGGTATAATTGGTTGTCGCAGATAGCGTAGAGAGTCTAACGTCCCTTCCTGGTGCTCAAAGAAAAGGTTGGCAGGCGAGGAGGACACCTCTAACTCGTTCAGCCCGCTTTTATTGATATATCGAGAGTGTCCAGCAACGGAGAGTGGGAACCAGCTGCGCAGCTATACTCGAGATCCTCTCTCGTCCAGCGGAACATCTCCGGAAGAACTGGGCAGTTGGCCACAAATCAGCCTTTTGTCAAGGCTTCGAAATATAGACATGGTTGCTAGTGCTCCCCCTTTCTTGAAGCTGTCGCCCAGACTTCGTGGAATGCACCTGAGTTGTTGAACAAGCATGCCGCAAGTCAACGCTTGTTCCGATTGGGGAAAGCGTCAAAGTTACATAAGCGTCGTCTCTACGTTACCATCTTGCTACACGACCATATCTTCGTGAGCAACCCCACGATCTTCATATACCAGTTCTTTCGCCCGGCCTCTCATCTCCATCATACTTGGCTACAACTCTCCGTCCTCTTTTCTTCGCCAGCATTCACCGGCCACGGTCTGAAAGCCAGCAGAGTCGTCTTCGCTGTCTCTCTTCACCGTCCTATTCGCCGTCTGATATTACCTCGATTTAACACGTACCTATCAGCATGGAAGGACGACTCGTGCCTCTACATTTCCCACAAGGTGTCGAAAAAGTCATCGGCTTCGGTTCGTCTAGCTTCATAGGACGCCTGAACGACGAAACCGTGCTAAAATATCCGCGCACTGTGGGGGAGCAATGGGACAGAATTGTTGTTGAACACCGCATATATAAAGCTTTAGGGGCGCATCCCAGGATCCTTGCCTGCTATGGCTTAGACGAACGAGGTCTTACGCTGGAATATGCGACTAGAGGCACAGTGAGAGACTTCCTTCTTAGCCTCAGTGACGCTGGCTCCGTCACATCTCGCGATCGAGTTAAGTGGTGCCGACAGGCTGCAGAAGGAATTGCATATGTTCACACGAAGAACGTAATTCATTGCGACATAAGCACGCGAAACTTTCTGCTGGATAAGAAATTGGATGTCAAACTTTCCGACTTCCAGGGCATCTTTGTCGACGAGAACGGGGTGCTCTCCAATGGGCATGCGCTAGAGAACGTCAAATCCTATCTCCCTCGTCCATCTACTCATTCGGATAAACGCTCGGATCTCTTTGCGCTAGGTTCCGCTATCTTCGAGATCTTGGCTGGCCATGAGCCATTCCCGGATCTAGATGAGCTTGACGACGAGGAGGAAATCGAGAAACGATACATGGAAGGCCAATTTCCTGCGCTGGACGGGGTATTAGGTGGGAATATTGTGTACCAATGCTGGTCACTTGCGTACAGTCACGTTGATGCTTGTGCCGAAGATCTGAGAGCTCTAGAAGACCGTTTAATTGATCCTTCTTGACTCCCCACGTTCTGTTTTATCCGAGCATCAACACATCCAAACGCGTGCTGAGTAACCACTTCCACCACGGATCACTATGTTCCTTATCTTGCCCTATATAGTTCTCAGTTACCGCTCCTAACTCTGCCATCATATACTAACTTACCCAAGGCCGATGTTGGCTCAGCATTTTGGGCAAATTCCTCCGTGCCTGGTCGATTGACCCATGTGCTTATCCCGATAATTGCCGCAATTTGTATCGCATGGCACAGGGGTGTATTCGATGACCCGATGCTTTGGACTGTTGGTGCAGTTCCTGTAGATGACGGTATTGACGTGTCTCTCGCACATTGTTGATTATTCAAGCGAAGTCGAGGCCTCTAGATAAGGTGTACTAACGTCAAGCCTTCGTCGCAGTCGAAAATTCATGGGAAGCGTTAAAGAAGTTCAGATTAGGCAGCAACCTTAGCATGCGTCATCCTCAGAAGTCCATCGTTGCGGACGTCCAATCCCATCGCGGCACGTAAACCCACCCTTATTAGATCAGTTGCTCTTTAAGCATCTCTCGCTGTGCATGGCTTATATACTCAATGCGAGCATTATACGCGTGCTTGTGCGCCATTGCTCATCATCCGTGTATGCGTGCTGGTCTTCATGAACCTTGGAGGCAGCTCTGACTTGCCTCTCCTTCTCATCCAATTTAACCAGCGATGCTGCTACAGTACCTGTGATAGCAGAAACCGTGAGAGAGCGAGCCGCAAACGCACTGCACCGGTTGCATCACTGCGTGTCTTCTTTCGTGGTGCTTTCCCTCCAGCCGTGCCGTCCAAATTGCGTTTCTGCAGATCTATCCGGAAGGGTACTTTTGTCTTCGAATTTGGGACTGTGCATGGGTGTCCAGTCGTCTTGTCGACGCACCGCTTGCTCTCTTCGACGAAGACGTCGACGCCGGTAAAACATTCGCTCTCGACCGCATGCTCGTCGTTGTTTGCATATACATGCGCTTGTTTCGCACCAAACCTAACGTTGAAAGTCACAACGACGCCCGGATCCTGGCATCCTTTGCGCCAGATCCTGACATAGTTCGCATCTTCTGAAGGTGGCTGACTCTTGTTGACAATGTCGACTTCGACTGTAGTCATGATCAGCAACGTGCAGTATACTTGGGTTCTAGATTTACTAACGTGCGTTATTACAGAGGTCGACCATTTCTACTGTGGTGCGATCCTGAAGCGGACCGAATTGGGGAGTGAAGTATTCGCGCCATTGCACCTTGCCTATTTTGCGATCGATATGGAGAGAACCCCAAGGGTCGGGTTTATTCCTGTGCGCGTATTTGTCGCCTTTCACAAAGAGGTGTCGAAGCCAAGGATCGAGCAAGTTTTCGTGTGCTACAAGTGCGGCGCTCGTTTTCTACTCTTGCAGCTGGGTATCTAGCAATATGAGCTTTTCTCGGCGAACTTGTCGATGGCCAACATGTTGAGCTTCGTCTGAAGTCGAACATTTCTCACTCTCGCCATGTCAGTCTGCGCCGCCGCACTCGCCCTCATCACCTCGTTCGTCTGCACACCACCGTCCATCATTCTTGCAATCTTCTCCCTTGCTCTTAGAGACCGTCATACTTCCACTCGGCTGATCCCCCACCGTGGCCCTTGAACTCCACCTCGAGCAAACCCTCCAACCTGAGCACATCTCCGACGGCGCTCGCAGTCTTGCCTCGCATATGTTGGAAATTCTCCTCTTTCACGTTGGGGTCAATCCCTCGAAATCCTTGTTGCTTGTTTTGAAGTGTTTTGCAGGCCGACCAGCAACCATGAGCGTATAGCGTATATCGTAGTGTGCCCGAGAGGCGTTGAACGTAGAACCGAAGACCGGGTGCAGATATGAGCTCATGCATAGTACTGTGATGTGTGATGGCGGTTGGTGTTTCAGTGTGATACGTGCAGGTCTATAGGAGCTGTAAAATGGGAGCTAATAGGTAGAAAGAGGAAAGAGCGGGTGAAGTTGGCGGCTTATATGTGACGAAGCCACCGCGGTGAGGAATTCCACGTGAGGGATGTGGGACAAGACGGCTTAGCAGTGAGAGACTGGCAGAGGTGAAGGAGAAAGGGTTGACAACCGCCGGTGGTGAAGTGGGGAAGGACAAAAGTAAAGGAAACGAAACAAAGATGATGACGACTTCGACCCTGGCCAAGGCTCCGGAAACGAAAGAGCCACCTGCAACAGCTCATATGCTCGACAGACCTCCCGCCATAGTACATCGCACCAAGGCCACTAAATGCGAGCTTCAGGTAATAGTACGACGATGAATCAGAGCACCACACCGGTCAGAGTCGACGGAAGGCAGAACATACGGACAACCCTAGTCAAATTAGAGGGGGAATGAAGGCTACGACCTCAATCATGTTGTTTGGCAGAAGAGGCAAGAACGACCGCCCAGCTGGGAAAGCACTCACCAAACTGCCTTCAATACTCCACACTCACATACAAATCAAGGCACCATTCAGAGTCAAAACGAACATGATATTTCAGCTCTACTCAACCCATGATACAGACCACCACCCTGACCCCGAGTCAATGCAATTACCCCACCTACCCCTATATCGCACCACAGTGCACCACCCTCCAAATGCCCACCAGACCAAAACACCGTCGCTGCTGTAAAACAAACCACTACTAATACAGGGTGAACCGCGCCTCGAAAGCACGAAAAAGGAAATAGAAAGCCAAGCTCCCACGTAGGGCGCGAAAGAAAACTTCCCCGTTTCGCCATTGGATAGCAAAAGGGTACTGAACAGGGTGCAGACCGTCGCCTTGTCGATAGGTGTTGACTGTAGACTGCCGAAATGAGAAGGGTATATCGAAGCAGATGTTATGCCGCCGCCTCGCTCGTGGCGACGCGAAAAAGATACATGCAATAAGATATGCTCCCGATTAATTGATGCTGAAATGCAAAGGCGCTATTAGGGTCGGATGCAAGTATGCTACAGCGAAATGACGCTTGATCTCTTATGCGGAGTGATGTGTGAAAAGCTCCAGAAGTGGAAGTTCCCGTTGTGGTTAGGAGGCAGAAGTGGGCGGATGATAGATGGAATCGCAGTATTTTCGTCTTTGTCCCGATGTAACGCCTGGTATGGAAAATATCAGTCTAACTAGTGACCCAGCAACTGGCCGATCATAGCCAGTGATGCCGGAAAATGGTCCAATGTAATCATGTCTTGTGCCGCTGAGCTCATTGATAAATTCCGCGGCTTGCTTGGCTGGCTCTGCTAGGCGACGTCCGACTCCTCTCATCCTCTTCCATGACATCGCTGAGTCTTGTTGGGTGGTGGTGTCGCATGCCCATCCACTCACTCCCATAGCCCGCACCGCTATAGTCCGGCACGTTTGTGGTGACGTAACCCCCTTGCTGTGATGGACCTGCTGTGGAAGTGGTAGCGTAGCTACTTGGATCTGTGGCAGCGGTGCCATAGCGTTGCAAATGCTCTATTTCCCTACGACGATCTTCTTGCACGTCAAATTCGTCGGAGTCTCGTTCACGCAGGGCTCGGAAAGGAACACGACGCCCGGACTGGTCGAGGATGTAGTTGCCATACTCGTCAATGGCATATTCCTCATCCCCTTCTGAAGTCTCCTCCCCGTGAGAAGTCACACCAGATCTTTCGTCCTCGGGAATGTCTGCATCTGTATCACGGTGCAGATAGGCTTCTGGTTGCTGATAGAACGCCTCTGGGTTGGATGTACTTGGCTGAGTAGTGGGTTGTGGCACGTTGGTGGTCTGATGGCGAGGGTGGAGTGGCGCAGGTACCGGAGGCTGGTCTGGAGCCTGAGATGATCCGACCCGGCGAGAGGGGCCAGCCGAGGGTTCAGCTCCTGATGGGACATATGTTCCGTGAGCGACCGGAGTAACATCAGGTTCGGGGCGCCGGGGAGGCATGTATCGACCTTCTGTGAACGGGTCTGTATCCGTTGGAGATTGGCCTTCCTCATACGAGTATTGTTGGTCGATGTCATGGCCTCCGCTCGGACCTGCGCCATACACATCTTCTCCACTGTGCGCACGTTGTGACCCTCCGCCATGCCTGCCCATTCCTTGAGCAGTGGGGACCACTTGAACACCACCAATCACCGTGGGCTGGCCCTCTCTCAGAGAAAATGTGCGATCGCGTTCTTCCTGCTCGCGTCGTCCCAGCTCTTCCCACGCTCGTCGTGCTTCTTCTTTGGAGATCTGCAATTCTCGCTTCATCTCTTGTACCATGCGTTCGGCGTTTTTCTTCTCGGTACCCATTCGCTCCATATTTGCGACGGCGTCGGCGCGAGCCTCGCGTTCTACTCGCAGGGTGTTTTCGAAATGGGCCTCGCGCTCTTGTGCCCGTTCCTGCTCTTGCCGGTGCTCGTAGAACCATCTTTGGAACTTGCGTTCCGACGAGGCGCGAAGGCGTTGGAGCTCTACTACGGCATGGAATAGGTTTGCGCCAGCGGCAGACAGGTCTGTGATTTGACGTGACATTTGCTGAGCAAGAGGCTCCCGGCGGACTTCATCCGTGTTCTGCTCTAAGCGCCGGATCCAGTAGGATGTGAGCCCTTCCCAATGTGAAGACAGAGTTTCCCATCGCTCGAAAGCGTGCGGAAACGTCGAAGTCGTTGACTGGCGGGCCTGTGCTGATGAAGACCCTACGGGTGGCGGTAAAGGTGGTGGGGCAGCTGTTGATGGACCGGCTTGTGAGGAGCCTGCAGGAGCAGAAGGGCGCCTCGCATGTTGTGCTGGTGGAGGTCGCCGAGATTCGCTCGCGCCTGACCCGGTGGGCTGATGTGATTGTACAGGCCGGGGTTGTTGCTGTGATTGTGAACTCGCCCTGGGCCTACCGTGTGTGCCAGACGCGGTGTCTGGTGGCCGGCTTGTGATGGGAGGTGCAGCAGATGTTGGCACAACCCGTTCCGGCTGTCTCAGTACTCCAGCCGTTGGATATGTGCCATAGCCACTGTCCTCCGTTCCTGCACGGAACGCAGGTAACCTCTGGGCACCAGACTCGGTAGATGTGGGGGCGCCAGCAACGCCAGCAGCTTGAGCTCGTCGCTCTGCGTTCCTTCGCCGCTCTTCTTCCGCCTTCTGCTGCTCATCTGCCTCGGTTTGCTTCCGTCGTGCTTCTCGTTCACGGCGCTCGTGCATGATCATCTGCGGTGTGCGAATGTTGGAGCGATCCGATTGCGTGACAGGGACCGGACCGCCGGCGCGCGCGCCGCCATTGGCAGCGCGGCCGTTGCCGCCGGGCAGGTCTGACATGGATGCGTGCTCTTCTGCCAGATCGGGAGTGAAGGTGTGTGGCAGGCGAATGGCCTCCTCGAGGACGAAGCGAATGGCAGACGCAGTCCGTCGCGAGATGCGGAGGGCAGGATGCGGCGCGAAAAAGTCGGGATTCCGCGATCGAGCAGAAGCGTCGAGCTGCGGACTCGGTTGCAGGTGCTCGGCGAAGCGTACGGCACGCTGAGGAGGTTGCGGCGGCGAGTCGACAGATGAAGACCGGAACCGTGGACGGGCCTCCTCGAAATTTGGCGTGCGACGAAGGCTATGCGCTGCACTCCCCGAGCTTGTGGATGCTCGTGAGTAGTTGTGCTGAGTCCGGTAGAATTCGGCAGCCTGCTGCTGGCGTTGCTGTAAAGATGTCGTATAGGGTTCGTAAACGCGTGGGTTGTGGTCGTGGGTCTCGTCAGGGCTGGGCTGGGTGAACAGCTGCAGGATGGGCTCTTCGCGGCCCGGAGACGTCAACGCGACGGGCCCAGACTGCAACGGGTGTTTGGGTAGTCCCAAAGGACGGCGGTGCACGTGTGGTGTTGCGGCTCGGGATGGGAAGCTCGTGAGGGCTGGCGCGTGGGCAGCTCTCAGGCTAGCGGATCGGGGTGAGGAATGTTGCAATGGCTAGTGAGTAGACTGTTAGAAGACGATGGCAGGGGAGCAGGACCCATCACTGTGGGCGAAATAAGGGCGGGTGGTTGGGAAGGCTGGTGGGTGACGGTGAAGTAATTGGGTGGCTGGGAGAGCAAGAAAACACACGCACCCCTTCTTCACAAACAGGAAAGCGAACGCGACTCGTCTCGCATGTCTACACCGACTGTTGCTAGACGGCCATCCGGCGCGGGACCGCCCCGTTCGCAATGCGCCGTGGATGATGTTGCCGCCGGGTGCTGCTATCGAGTCGATGGCCGGCGCGACGTCACCTCTTCCTCGCCCTCTCTACGAACAGCCACAGGCCGCGGCTGTGCAGCGACGACAGGGCCGACGGGGGCGACGGGGGCGACAGGCGCTGCAGGACGCGCGCAAGAGACGAGCGGGCTCAATGGCAGCGGCTTGTCAGGCGCAAGACATGGCAGACGCGGGCGAGGGCGCTGGTGGTGTCGCGGTGGGTGCTTGCGCGCGGCTGCGGAAACCAGGTCGGAGCTCTCAATGAACGCGCCGGGATGGTCAATTCGGAGTCTGCAGCAGGATGCGCTCGGTATGCACGCGCGATTGACGTCTGGGAGTGTGCGCGATGCTGCTAGCGAGGAGGTTTGGACGGCCGGCGTCTGCCAGCACACATGTGCATGCAGCAGCCCCGGTCTGCCAAGGAAGGCGTCCTCTCGCGAGCCATCATCGAGGCTGCGAGGTGCGAGGGCGCACAGGAGAGCGCACCGAGGAGACACGGCGAGGGCGACATGCGAGGAGCAGCAAACTCGACCGTGTCTTGTCTTGTCTGACGATGGCGATGGCGATGGCGATGTCTCTGGGAGGGGCTCGAGGCAAGGACCGCGGGGAGCTTGAGACAAGGCCCTTTTGCCCTTCTCTTTGATGAGCACCGCCGGCCAATCACGCGCGGATCCGGCCATTCCTCGCACGCCTGCCCCTCCGCGCCCGTCCATCGCCGCCTGTCCGCATCGCGTTGGGGGCCTTCGTCTTGGCGAGCTATCGTGGACTGTACGTAGACCACGTTCGCTCCCGTGCCACGTCAAATGCGAGGCTGGGAGCTGGGATGGCGAGTGAGGCGCCCGTGGCACACCGAGCCTCAGATCATGGTGGAGATTGCCAGACACTGACCAGACACGGTCCAGACACTGACCTGCCTACGTTGGACACGACTCGCTTTCGATGGGACCACTGGAATGTGTGTTGCGTCCATCGCCAGTACTACCACCGTGGGAACAGATATCCCAAGCTTCATCATCGACGACGAGTTGTGGTGATCAACCTGCTCGTAGACTCGAGTCCCGAATGTCGTGGGCTCAAAAGAATCGGCGAGACGACACCAAGCGCAACAGGAGATGTTCAAGTGGCTGCTACAAAGGCAACATTCTGAAGGTGGCTCAACGAGAAGTCATTCGTAGATTCCTTGTCCTACGTTTCTATCCTACATAACTAGCATATTTGCTAAACTCCTCGTCGCACTTCAGTCGTTCTAGATCCTCCTGTCTCAAACACAAGCCTGCGGCAACCTCCCCACCTCTTGTCTTCGGCATCAGATAGAACAGCGACTCCACGGGCAAAAACGCCGGACGGAGCACTGCCTCGGGCTCTCCAACCCCGAACCCAAAGTCGCAGTCGTACGCGTTCACCTTCGACCAGGAGCTCAGCATGATATCAGCGTCCAGACGCAACCTCGCCGTAAAATTAACCTTCGCCTGATTTCCGGGTGCTTGTGAAAGGAATGTAGCGAGTGAGCGCGTGCGGTACACAACGTCGCAAGTCTTCGGGTCCACTTGCTCTCTCATATTTGCTGCGATCACGCCTAAGCCCACTGAAAGGAGCGTGGAGAGCGGGTAGGATGTATACGTCATGTTCTGTAGGATCCCTGGATACGTTGACGGGGCGTTGAGATATCGCCGTGCATCTATCGCCCTAGAGACCGTGATCGTCCGGTCGGGGTCTGATGATAGACGTGGCCAGCGCGCACGCAGAACGGACTGGAAAAGCAGAGCTGTCAACGCGTCGTCGGTTGTGATGTAGCCTTTGAAACCGTGTGGGAGGGTCCTCGTGGTGTGATCCTTCAGTTGATGTAACGCAGCGGCGCTAAATGTGAAGTATGTCCAGCTGCAAGTAGGTAAAGGTTCTGGTGTCGGTTCTGGTACAGCGACATCTGGCGCTGGCGCTTGGGTGACCGCCTTCTCCGGGCCTTCTGTTGGCAACAGTTGCGGTTCCAGCTCTTTCCCGGGCACCCAGCCTTCCTCTTCTATCAACGGTACCATGTTGCTTCGACCCATGTTGCCGATCCGCAGCTCTTCGTTTGTAAAAGCCTCGCCACCACATGCCTTGGATAGCAGCGCAATCAAAGCTTCTTGACCCGACATATCCGCCACATTGTGCTGCTCATTGATGCAGAGAACGAGTCCTCCTCGGATGAAGTTCGCCTGGAGCAGGAAGACGGGCGCAGGTTCCGTCCCATCTCCGGACGGCTTCGCAGGGTCGAACCCTCCAATGGCTGCAAGCGTAGGACAAGGTGCCCATGCCGACTCGTGCAGCATCGACATCGGATACCTCGCCTCCTTGAGTTGCGAGAAAGTCGCTGCATTGCTATCGTTGGTCAGATCTTTGACGACAAGCCTCGGTATTGGCTCGAAAGGTCGGATCCTGTAGTTGGGGAAACCGCTGGGATCGGTGTTCGTGTTGACGACCTGTCCAGCTACCCATGGAAAGTGTGCGGTGAGGCGTTCTAAGCCTCGTTGCAGAGTATCGACTGTTTTTGATTGCGAAAAATTGGCTGGGGTGGAGAAGATGTAGGCCAGCTGTGTGTATAGTTTGAATAGAGCGGGTTGTTGGCCCATGAGATCGAGTTCCATGTCAAGGTCTCTCGTGTGCTCTGTTGTGTTCGTAATGCCCGGCATTGTTAATAGCATGAGGGTGACCGAATACTGCAGTGGAGAGTTCGTATGCCAGAGGAATAATTAGTGCTACGAATTGGACTTATATACCGTGGAATGTTGAACACATAGTTACATGTGGTGAGCTTGCACTAGCGTCATTCTGGGAAAGCAAGGTGAGTCGAGATGAGTGATACGCTATGAATCATATCGACGCTAGTGTCATTTTGGAAAGGTGCAAGAGAAGCGATCGGCCCTTTGTGCAGTGCGCCCTGCGATGTGTGCGGTACTCCGTCTCTCCGGCTTGACATCTGGAAAAGATTGGTATTGAATGGCTTTGACATAGTCAATCTCATTGACCTTCTGCACGACGAATGCAATCTCCCAGATAGGCCGGCTTTCACTTACCGAGCCCTCCGTTTATCGCCCCGCCTTTATTCGCCTCAACCTCATCATTTCCACCTGTCCATATTCCGGCTCGCTTTCTTCATATTTCTGCATATTTATTTTGATTCTCCAGTTACATGTTACAATATGGCCGTAGCCGGACCAATCCCCTCCATTGTCGGTGCGCTGTCCTGCCAAAAAGACTCTTATCTGCAAAGTCTTGAAACCGAGGTTGTATCTTGTATCGAATATGAGTTGCCAAAGGCACCACAAACAAAAGGCAAATCGAAAAGCAAGAAGCCGGGCGACGTCGACAAGGCCATCGAGGGCGATGGTACTCCACCTTCGAAAACCTGGCTCATTGAGTTCGCCGATTCAGTCCTATTCCCCGAAGGTTTGCTCCCCAATCCAACATCCCTCAGCTCTCTTCTCATAGTCAACAGGCGGCGGTCAACCCACCGATCATGGGTCCATCACTCCCATATCCTCTTCAGACTCTGGAACAGTAGCAATCACCAACATCCAACGCCATGGTCTCCGCTGCATCTCCTTTTCCACCAAACCCCTCTCCCCAGGGACCAAGGTCCGTCAAGATGTCAATTTCACTCGTCGCTGGGACCACATGCAGCAACACACTGGCCAACACCTTCTCTCCGCTATAATGGACTCGCTCGATCTACCCACAGTGAGCTGGAGCATGGGCGCCGCTGGTGAAATGAATTACGTCGAGATCCCACGGAAGCCGAGTGACGAGGAGATGAAAAGTATCCAGGATCGGTGTAACAAAGCTATTCGGGACAACGTCGCAATTACAGTCGAAACGCCGGAAGAGGTAGACGGCGCGAAGAAGCTACCAGGCGATTATGACAAGGAGAAAGGTGTGGTTCGCTTCATCAAGATCGGCGATCTGGACTACAATGCGTGCTGTGGTACGCATCTTAAACAGACGTCACATATCGGACTCATACTACTCCACCATACGCAGACTGTTCGGGGCACAAATTGTCGGCTTTACTTTTCTGCTGGCGACCGCGCCATCAACCTGGCAACGGAATCGATAAATGCGATACGAAACATTGCTGTTTCACTGTCTTCGGGATCTGGAGCTTCGGATGTAAAGAGCAATGTACAGCGCCTCAGTGATCTGTACGCCGACGCGAGGAAGAAGGAGAAGAAGATGCTGGCCGAGATAGCACAGTATGAAGGCCAACGCATCAAATTGGTGCTTCAAAGCGGGAAAGTTGCGTGGTGCTATCGGGCGACCGATGGGCTGGACTACATCAATCTCGTGGTGTCTGAAGTGAAAGATGAAGTCAAAGAGCGTGGTGTAGTCGTGTTGGTATCTGGCGAAGTCTTGAGCGCGGGCTCTATCGTTATCTTTGGGGAGAACGAACTCGTGGAAAGCATGGCCGCGAAGGCCAAGGACACTGTGAGTACGTTGAAGGGAGGTGGGAAGGGTGGCAAGTGGCAAGGCAAGGTCACAGAGTGGAAGAAAGGCGAGATTGAAGCTTTGAAGGCCGCCGTGGAAGTTTCATAAGCTTGAAATGGATCACATGGTAGTGATCTGCTTTACGGTCCGATGGTCCGAAGCTGGAGACACGCATAAGAGGGTTTAAAAGAGCAAACATCAGGCACGGTGGCCTGTATTGGAGTGAGAACGGTTTGATGATAGATCGCCTTTCGTTCAAACGCATAAATACATAGAATCCCATTGACTAGTTAATCAATATGTGCATAGTGGGTACCAAAACGACCGTGTTCCATATATGAGCCACTGCAAAATCCAGGATATGAAGATATATGCACAAAGGAAAGGAAGGATGTAAGATATGTAAGAGAAAGTGAAGGCTTGTAAAATATGCACAAGAAAGAAATGTGTCTTTAGCAAAGAGGCACCAACGCCTCAGACGCTGTACACCTTGAGCGAATTGATGAGCCAGTACGAATCGGCGAAGGACTGGGGCTGGCTGGCAACGTAGGCATTGCCTGCGGGAGTGCAAAGTCAGCGAGGTCCGCAACGCAAGATCGTACTCAAAGTTACTTACAAGATGGGTTTGCACCGGCGCAGCCACTCGAGCCCCACACAGCGCCTGCCCAATCGCCACAGAAAGTAATGTCGAATATCTGCCGCTGCATTAGCGCCGCATCCTCACACACTAAGACAAGAAACACTCACGATGTTCATGCTGCCGAATTGGGCGTCGAAATTGCAGCCAGCAAAGTTCGCAATAGGCGTTCCCCAGGAGTTTGGGTCTGGGTTATTATTGCGGATGTTGGCTGGTACATCGCGAGCAGCGAAATACCACACCTTGATCCCGGAAGAAGTCCAGAGCGAAGCGTAGACGCCACCGCCATTAGCGTTGAAAGCTGTACCATACGATGTGGCAAGGTTGGATTCACGACCACAGCCCGTATAACCGCCGCCCGCCCCACAGTCTGCGTTGCCAATGTTGCGGCCTGTTTGGCCGCCAGGACCCACACTAGGTACACATCCAGGCGATGAATGAAGCGTGACTTGGTTGTAGGTATTCAAGTTGACACCTTCGATGATATCGATCTCGCCTCGGTTTGGCCAATTTGGCCCGACCATCCAGCTATCAGAGTTAGTTAGACCAGGAGAAATGATCGCGATTGCACACTTACAATGCAGGCCAGCTTCCACAGTTGCTACCCGGAATGTGAGCAAAGTCGGCTATGACGAGGCCATGTGTATAAGCGTTCTTGCTCTGCACGCGTACACTCTTGCGACCGGCACCATTAGGGTTGAGAACGGACTTGGTGTCGACGCCCATGTAGACTTGGTTGTTCTGCGTTTTTATGAGGCCTTCTGATAGGGCTTGTTGTTGGTTTACATAGGTGACAAACCCATCTATGTTGAGATGTGAGAACCTTGTTACTTTAGAGATATATGTGTGACATACGAGTAGGGTCCCCGATAGCTTGGACGTTGAACTTGCTTAGCCAGTTGCTGGCATCATAAGTCTCGAGCAAACTATACGCTGCTACTGCTGATGTATGGAAGTCGTCGACAGGGGAGGTGTCATTGGACGGAAATTTCTGTTTGCTGAACTTGAGTGGTGCCGGGCTTGTGGGAGCTGGAGCTGCTGTCACACAGTTCCATAGGACTGGGAGGGCCACGATGAATAATCGGAAAGACATGATGATAGCTGGCTGTGGAGAAGGAGAGACTGTCGCACAAAGTGAACGTCAGTGTAGCCGCATGGAGGCCTTTTATATCATGCACCTAAGTGCAGAACGCACAGTGCATGGCCAGAACCTGGGCCGGCATCTGGACGCTAGCCGACGCATCGACCCTTGGTGGAAATATTCCGACGTGACTATGCTGTCGCTCGAGGTGTCTGTCTTCTCATTCGTTGAGATGTGTAGATTACAAGCTCCAAATCTTGAGATGAGGTGGACGATACCAAGGCGAGTTAGGATGGCACATAGAAGAGCCAAGGGACATCGGGAGATCAGCCAAGCTAGGCAGTTGGGAAAAGCTTGACTGGGGTAATTGTGTCGCCTGACGGACGGGTAGTTTTCGAGTGTGGCTAGGGGTAATAGCTCATGTTAGCGTGGTGCTGCGATGGATGCTCAGGAGCAATGTTGGATCTTGGACGGTGACTGGCGGGAACCCAGCGCCCTCATCAAACGAGCCTCGGCTCCGCGGATGTTTCTTCAAGACTCTAAAAATCCTGGAACTTTCGTCACAAGAGTCGCAAACAAAGAGAGAATCGACTGTAGACGTTGAAGTCGATCGATAAGCGCAAAGGAATTACGCTCTGGGTGGTGTCCGAGGTCTTCAATTAGCCACTACGAAGGATCTTGATCCCCGGCGCGATGTGGCGGATGTGCTTTAAAACGCATGTGAATAGGGTCGCCTTCCGTTCATGCGAACGACGACTGATTCGAAGGGATCGTGGTCTCCATACCAAGTGCGTGAAATAGTTCGCCAAGGATGTTTTTGTAGAAGCGCTTGACGCCGGACTGAGACATTCGCCTCCGCCATCGATCCCTGTCTCACCTACCTGTCAGGCTCATCTAGTCTCCAGGCTCGTGAAGTGTACGTGGTAGGACTCAGACCAGTTGAAGTGCCTTACACTTGAAAACGTATGGTACGGTAACGCCGGACCCCGCCTTTCTAAGCTCAGAAGGTTGCAACCCATGTTGGGGGAAACCCATTCACGAGCACAAGCATCCAGCGCACACGATCTCGTGGCTTCGGTATACCCGATACAAACCGTCCTTACAAATGCTTTGTTGATTCGTCCTTCTACTCGGCCTCGTCCGTCTACTGTTGCGCACTTTGGGACATGCGCATGACGTTATGTGCCGGCGTTGCGTCTGCTGCAGGGTTACACCGACCTCGTGCTCGGTGTGGGAAACTTGGCGCTAGAGCTGGGTGACATTGCGGTCGGGGTCTGGTCAAAAGGTGACTTCGGGACGATGTAGATGACAAGGGTTATTGCGATAAACAATTCGTACGAGAGACTTGCGAGTTCGTCCAGAACGTTACCCCGCAATCGACGGAGGTAACTCCACATCCAGAAAAAGGTAAGAAAGACCAGTTCGGACGGCACTCCACGAAGTATAAGGGTAACATAGTGATGCATGGGATGAAGTTGAGGAAGGAAGGATGGCACCTTCTCTGAAGAGCGACCGTAACGAACCGCTAGTGCGCGTTTGGACGGCCGAGAGATGCTGGCCATCCAGTGCTAGAGCTCTCTGATCTCAACTCATCATCAGTAGCATCCCAGCCTGCCTCCTTTTTTTTTTCTCTGCCGAGCAAATAGTGTTACCCACAGACGCTCTCTAGGCCTGGGCAGTGTTCCAGAGGCACCCAATGTAGCCACGATCTTCGACGCGGTCTGTATTTGCAGCGACCATCGGGACTCACGAGGCTCTCAGTGCTTGCTATCGAGCATACAACCTACGGTCAGGGCCGTTGAGAAGATGATGCAACCATTGTGGGACAGCTAGACCAACTTGCGGCCTGGAGCGAACGCCAGCGAACGCCAGCCACTGTTCGCAAGCGTTTCTATTCAGACTAGACAACACCTAGGCGGCATGCGAGGATGATCCAGAGCAGTCTTTTCAGACGTGGAAGGTCTCCTTGTACTCAAATGGCTTCCATTACGCACCCGAGATCGCGTACCGAGCTAGCTCATTCAGGGGTAACGTCGGGCCCATCAGCTTCGTAAATTAGCAAACTATCACTAATGTTGACATGAACGAACTACCTTAACATGTATTATGTGTTGATCACCGTCGGATGACATCTCGAACCTCACGTCCGCCTGCAAGACACCACAAAATCAGGGAGCTACGAGGCAAATGAAACTAGTACATGACACGAGGGTGTCCGCAAACCCCGAACACCGTCTAAAAACCGTCTATGATCTACTATACTACACTAATAATGTACACGCGAGCGACCAGATGTCTCGCGGCCCATGTCTCTCCACGCGGTAGAGGAGTTTGCGGAAGACCTTGCGTCGCGAGGAGCGCCTTCGGTCCTCCTTCCTCCTCCGTAATCCCTCTGCCCTCCTCCATACTCCCTCCGCCCTCCCCCATATTCTCTCCGTCCTCGCGATCGAATCTTTGACTCGTGTCCGAACTGATCAAGGACATCAACGAGGCTACGAGCGAACGCGTTTCTCGTAGAATCATCGGCAAAGTATGTCTTATTGCCGTCTGTAGCACGCATGTTCTTGAGACGGTGGCTCTTCAGCTCTTGGAAAGCATTCGACAAGACCTGCGAACATATACGTCAGTGCATGCTATCAAAAAGAGGGACGTTCCACTTTGAACTTACCATATCTAGACCTTGTCGGAAACGGTGCACTAATGCAGCGTCTTCAGGCCATGATCCAACTTTGAAGGGTAACCAGTCATCCAGGACCAATACCTGACGACCGTTCGCGTTGAGCTTTCCGCCAAATAGCAATGCCGTCGCGTGCGAGACTTCGGTAATGTCTCGCATAGAGAGGGAACTATCGTCAGAGCTGAACAGGGTTGAGTAAGTCAACATAGCGCCACCATAGTCAAGACTATCGGTCTTAGGCGCGAAGATCGACTTCGGGTGGACAGCTACCTCATCTGAGTTAGAAGTACGGAACCAGCGACCAGATGTGTGGAGGGCCAGGTTGGGCGCAAACCCAACAAGGGCAAGGGCCTTGATCAGTGGTACGTTGCGACTATTGGCGTTCAACGCGTCGTCTCCGAATTGGTGCCGGAATCGTTGATTCGGCGGTGTGTAAGGGATAAGCTGGCTTTGGACGAGAATTTGCTCAATGTCTTGAGCCGCTCTCCGGGTTTGGTCGTAAGCGGCCATGCTAATGTATTGTCGAGATGCGAACTCGTAGCCTGCGCTCTGGCCTCGTTCCTCAACACACTGACGCACTCCCTTGAAAGCGCTGATTTGCGCAATGTGCTCACTCTGAGAGTCGCCAACCAATCCCTGATGACTCCTCTCCCACTCAGGTCGCTTGCCGGAAGGCTTGACCAATAGGTTTCGCGACCCCGACAATGCACTCAGAATGAGAATCGGATCAAGACATCGAAAGATGATGCCTAGCACGATCATCTTGCCCATCGCGGGTTGAACTGGTAGGGTTGCTAACAGTTCCCCCAAGGGAGTGAGATCCTCGTTCTCGTTAAGTGCTTCGATTGACTGCAGTGTCGATACAGCAGAGCGGACGCTCTTAGGGCTGGGCGGCTCCAAAGCCTGAGAAAGGAAGTCGCCGATAGAATCGCGGAATCCGTGAGCCTTCACGTCTAAACAAATCTCTTGAAGATCAGCGCGCAGCATTTCGGCCTTGCCCGTGATCTTTAGCGTCTCAAGACGCTCTTCCGTATACAAACCGTAGTAGTTGCCGTTTTGAACTCGTCCAGCTCGTCCCGCACGCTGCTTCGCGTTCGCCTTGCTGACCCAAGCGCTCTTTAGGGCGCTGATTCGGTTGACTGAATCGTAGCGCTTTTCTCGATGCTTACCGCTGTCTACAACATGCTGCACATCTGGGATGGTTACCGAAGTTTCCGCAATATTTGTTGATAGAATAATTTTGCGGCATCCCTCGGGAACAGGTTCGAAAACGGCGGCCTGGTCTTCTGCAGGAGTAGTCGAATGGAGGATGAACATCTTATACCGAGATTGATCTGTAAAATCAATACCAAAGACGGGCCTTCGTGTGAGCAGGTTATTGGTGGATTGAATTTCGTTTTGACCGGGTAAGAACACAAGAATGGCGCCCTCGTCTGTTGTGTTTGCGACGTGAGCTACGGTGGCAGCAATGAGTCCGACGGGCGTTAGAGAGTCATCGGGGTCGTACTCGTCCTCACCTGGCACGAGACCAGCGTTCGTCCCAGTGATGCTTGAATTGGATTCCACCGGCTGCAACTCGTTGCTCAGATATCTTGATGTGTCCTTTTCGTTGAAGAGTTCGCGGAGCTTCGCGACCCCATATGTGGTTTGAAGCTCGCTGTGAACCTCCCGAAGGTATCGACTTTTGACCGGGAAGAGTCTGCCAGGAACGTCGATGGAGGGGCAAGGAACGACTTGTCCATTTGCGTCGGTAACACCAAAATAGTTGGAAAAGAGCTGCGTGTTCATCGTGGCGCTCATGAGCACGACCTTCGGAACAAACTTCTTCGCTGCTTGTCGCTCTCTGAGAGCCTTCTTAAGAACCACGAGGAGAAAGTCAAGAAGAATATCCCGCTCATGCACCTCATCCAAAAGAATGTGTGAGGATGTGTCGAAAACTTGATCTGGGTCAGTCTGTAGTTGTTGCAACAAGACCCCCGTGGTGCAATACATGATGCTGCCGTCTTCTCGTGGAGGGGAGGAGTTGTGGCGAACGATGTAGCCAACAGAGTCCCTCAGCTTTTCGCCACGTTCATCAGCAACACGCCTGGCGACCGATGTTGCCGCGATGCGTCTCGGTTGAGTTACAATGACGTTGCATGCGGCTCCCTCGCCCGCTTCTGATGCAGATTCCAAGAACATCTGAGGCACTTGTGTCGTCTTTCCGGAGCCTGTGGCACCTACAACGACGGTGTATGGATTCTTTGAAACCAGGTCTAGAATCTCGGTCCGATGGCGATTGATGGGCAGTTCTTCCCGTTTGCCCCGCATCACCCCGGTTGATGAAGACTCTTGGTAGTTCTTGAAGGCTTCTTCGAGCTTTTGGTTTCGCCGATCGTGGTTTGTGGGATTTCGGACTCTGCGGGAGCGTATTGGCGCGTCCGAAGTGGACTCCATAGTAGAGAACGCGATGGGCCTGAGCGTGCCTTGCTGTTGTAGGAACCTGGACGCTTTTCCCATTGTCTCAAGAGCTTGGTTACTCAGGTCCACCTGAATCGGCCGCACGCTTCTCATAACTCTGCCTCCGCCTGCTCGTAAAGCAGCCTCGAAATTTGAGAGCAGGTCGGGGTCTTCTTTTCCTAGAGCAACAACCGCAGTGAGCATAGCCACTTGCTCGGCACAAGATCGCCGCGACATGGTGACGACCTCGCCGATGGGCTCGCCAGCTAGTGTTGATTGTACGCGATATAGTTTGCAGTCCTTGACGCGTTCCTCCGTCACTGACGTGGTCAGTACGCCTTTCCTATGATCCCAAAAGTTGGGGAAGTCGCCCATGGACGATGAATCAACAGGTTGCAGGACTGGTGTGTCGGTACTCCGTTCTTTGGCTATTTCCTGGAATCGGATCGAAGCTGCACCCTCAGCTTGACTAATGGTCATTCCAACACCGACGGCCACTAGCTCGTGTTCCGCAAGCTCAACAGTACATTGAAATTTGGCTTTGACGGCCCCCTGTGCTCGCGCTTTGTAAAGAACATCATCTGTAATAGGCGCAGTCGTGTATTGTGGAATCAACAAGGAACGCGCGGCATGCTCGAACACGGCGATTTTGGCATCCGGTCCAGGTGGGTCCCCCTTCATGAAGGCAATTGCAGGCCTACCGAAAAACTCTCGAAGCAGTCCGGATTCATGCAGCCGGGCTACGAGGTGGAGGCAACAACTTCTCAAAGCTTGCCTTTTGCTCGAGCCGTCGCCGAGGACGGAAATCTTCTCTCCATTACACACCACTGCCACCAGACTGTGTCGTGCTAGGTGGCCTCCATGGGGCGAAGCACTGCTCTTGGGGCTGTTGAAGTTCAACTTGTTCTTGAAAAGCCGTTCGATGACGGGGAAATTGAATGCCTTTGAGTCCTTGTCCAGAAATTGGAACAGCTTGTCCGGCGCATTCGGGTATTGATCGTGAGTTGGAAGCGAAAGATGCTTCTTGATGTAGTCCTCCGTCACAGGTGGCGAGTCACCAATTGTGTCCGCGCCTCTTGGCGGGCCTTTTCGGTTTTGGGTATTCTTCTTTGCGTATTGGTTCGGTCTTATACGCTTCGAGTTCTTCGTGGTTGAAGACATATGCGACGAAGGCTTTGGCCGGGCTTGTTCACCCTTCTTTGAGGCCGGCGCAGCATGGCTCGCTTTTCCGTTGGCCTGCTGTGTGTGGTGTCCCGGACGAGGGTGGGAGCTCAACGATACGAGATGTGGAGGCAAGCCCTTGCCACCACGCGATTCGGCAGCCAGATCGGTGCTGTGGCTGCGAAATTGTCGAATGTAAGGTGCGGATGCGCATGCGCGTACGACGTAGCTATGGAGGAGGTAGGGTCTCTGCAGGCGTAAAGGAGCGAGCTGATGGATCTGTTAGCGAAGAGGCGGAACAAGGTGCAAAGGAGCCGCGTACTAGTGCGTATCTCATATCACATGCGCTGTCGAAAAGAAAGTCGAGCAGCGAAGTGATCTTTTCGCGGTGAGGTTTGCCGTCGAAGACAATGCGACGCGAGTCGAGAAATTTTGAGCTCGGACCATGCACAATTACGCCATGAGTCGCGTTCAAACTGCAACTTCTGACTTGGCATTCCCACTAAGATCATATTCACGACCGCAGTCTCTTCGAACGCAACCAAGACACATGTTCTCGATGGCTGAATTACACGCTTAGCGGGTCAGCTACGCACCTCTGTGTGCTCATCATAGACGGAAAACCCTAGACGGACGCCCGACATCGCTACTTCACCAAGTGAAGAACACTGCGATACTTTCTTTTAATCACTGATCCTACGTATAGCCATCCACCTTTAACATCCAATCCCAAACCAGCCAGGACACGTGAAAACAAGTCACCCAAAGATGCATCACCACTATAAACCGCACCTCCACTGTAGCGTGCACACCTCCACATCCCAAAATTATGGACACGACGCACCCCATGCAGCCCCACCCCGGCTATAATGTCTGGGCAAACGGAACCTGCAGAGTGCTACCACCCAGGGACGACCATGCCCTGACGACACTTCGGTAGTAGGGGCTCTCCATGCCCCGCGATATTAATTAGTCTCAAACATCCGCGGATCGCAACATCACCGGACGGCCTCCCCACAGCCCTTTTTGATCTATCCAGATTGCGAAGCTTTGGATGGCGGCTCGTGAAAATCCCGTTCGGGATCCAGAAAACGCCGATGCTCTTAAATATGTGTGATGCCTTCCCTATGTAGTGCTTTTGGTTTGTTCGCAAATAGTATCTTCAAGTGATCCGTCATGGTCGCTTCCATACTTTCCGTCGCCTTCACGGCGCTGGCATTCTTTTCCTCGACCGCTCAATCTCGCGCCCTCGAAACCACTGAGAAGCGTCAAGATGCAAACCATTGGGTCAGCACATGGACAAGCATGCCCCAACTTGTCGAATCAGGCAACATGCCTCCCTCGCCATTCGTACGTCCCCAGTACTCACCACACATCTATCAAACCCATCTAACACAGTCCCCCAGTCCTCCGGCGGCGTCCTAAAAGATGCCACCCTCCGCCAAACTCTCCACATCTCCATCGGCGCCCCCACCCTCCGGATCGCAATCTCCAACACTTTCGGCGGCTCTGACCTCCCCATAACGGCCGCCAGCATCGGACTCCCCGTAAACGGCGCCGCCGGCGTCTCAGGAATCCAAGCCTCACCCCTCGCCGCCATCACCGTCGGCGGCAAAGCCAGCTTCACCGTCCCGCGCGGCCAGATCGTCGTAAGCGACGAAATCGCCTTCGAAACGAAGAACCAGCAGATGGTATCCGTGAGCTTATACAGTCAAGCCGGGCAGAGCGGCAGCAGTATCACGGGGCATCCGGGCAGTCGGACGACGAGCTGGTTCGTAGCCGGGAACAAGGTCAATGCAACGACCTTCAGCGGAACGAAGAGTGTGCACTGGTACTTCGTCTCCGCGATCCACGTCAACGTCCCCACAACCTCCAGGGCTCTCGTCATCATCGGCGACTCCATCACCGACGGTCGCGGCTCCGACGACGACAAGAACAACCGCTGGCCCGACCTCCTCCTCGCCCGCATGCAGGCCTCAAACTACACGAACATCGGCGTGAACAACCAAGCTGCCGGCGGCAACTGCGTCCTCAGCCAGTGTCTAGGCCCTAGCGTTGTGTCTCGCTACAAGCGCGATGCGCTGGACCAGCCGGGCGTGAAGTACGTTATGATCTTCGAGGGCGTAAACGACATTGGCAACAGCGGGAATGTCGCCAATCAACTCATCAGCGCGTTCAAGACTATCATCGCCGACGCGAAGAAAGCTGGGTTGGTTACAATTGGAGGCACGATTACGCCGTTTGGTGGAAGTTCCTATGCGGGAGGGGACAAGGAGAATGCGAGGAAGACGGTGAATACGTGGATCAAGGCGCAGGGGAACTTTGATCATGTTGTTGACTTTGCGGGTGCGATTGAGAATAAGGCGAATCCTGCGAACTTGGACAGCAAGTACAATGGTGGTGATTCGCTGCACCCGAACGTGGCTGGATACCAGGCTATGGCGAATGCGTTCCCGCTTGATATCTTCAATGCGTAGACGACGAAATGGAAGAGATCAGACGATACAAAGTGAAGCAACGGGATTCGAGCAATGAGATCAGGGATGCGTCATGTATATAGGCAACAAAACCAGATAACTGTACATAGGTAGCAGACTCGGCGCTCAAGTGACCAGATCGAATATAACGAAAACACGACAGCTCAATCTGGAGACTGATCTGCTTATCATCCTTCACCAGCCAAACCCTCACGAAGGACAAAAACAAGCCCGGAGTATAAAATGAGGCAGCCAACAGAACGGCCAGTACAAAAATCCGTCAATACAACCGGGATCTGTAGACGGTTCCTCAAGTCATGGGTTGCCCCGTGACGAAGAGCTGTAGCTTGAGCTACCAGACTCTGCGCTCGGTGCATTGCGGAAGCTGCAATCGGAGGTATCCACGTGATGTGAGTGGTGCGAACGCGACTGCGAACGTGAATGCAGAGAGCCGTAGGCAGAGTTGCTGCAGTGCTGGGCGCGAGGACGATCGTTGGGGTGGTCGATGGACTCGTGGCCATCGTAGCCAAGTTGATGGACCGATAACGGCTGAATGGGAGGGCTGGGCAGGGAACCCACGCCACTATTTGCGGATGTTGTATTGTTGGTGGCGCAACGGGAAGAGCTTGTGCGACGCGTCTGGACCGGCTTGTTGAAAGCATGGATTGGGGGCATGAACATGGTATCATCCGTGCCATCCGTGGGGCGAACTAGCGGTACGATGCTGTTAGCATAAGCGATCTGCGAGACTTCGGCGCAGGTAGAGGACTTACTCTCGCGGCGAACATCGTTCGTAACTTCGGGAGATTCCGGGTATCGCTCCTCGCGACCGTCACTGTCGGCGCCAGGGTTGGCGGTCTCGTATTCCAACAGTTTAATGAGGCGGTAGAAGACCACTGCGACTATAGCACCCAGCACAGGGCCGACCCAGTAAACCCAGTGGTAGCCGTCAAAGGTCCCCAGAATCACGTCTGGACCGAACGAGCGAGCCGGATTAAGAGAACCGCCTGTGAAGAAGACGCCTATTGGAGTCAGTGGCAACCCGATCATGATAGTGGGAGCCAGCTTACCCGCCAATTCAGCGACGAACAAAGCCAGTCCAATACCAATCGGGGCTAGAAAAGTGGCTTTGTGCTTCTCCGCCGCCAGCATGAAGATGCAGAAGATCAGTTCTGCCGTGAGCAGCATCTCAATGAACAACCCTCGAGTGACGGAAGTGCTAGCGCTGAGGCTTGTTCGGACGGCAAGAGGGCCGGGTAAGAGAGCGGAGACGATCCCAGCAGCGGCGATGGCCCCGAGTATCTGAGAGATAATGAGCAGGCCGGCCTTGAGCCAGCTAATGGCTCCCACCAGAGCCAAAGCGACCGAAACCTAAGCAATGTGAGCGACATGTGATCTCGAAGTTTAGAGAACGCACGGCAGGATTGAACAGTCCTCCGCTGATACGGAAGAAGATCCACACGTTGACTGCTAGAGAGAAGCCGAACGCCAGCGAGATGTAAAGTAGTGTCGCGGTGCTCGCGGCATCGTCAACGGCACTCGGAGAAGTGTTGGCGACTTGTGTGCCTGCGAAGGCAAAGAACAAGAACAGATAGGTGCCAACGAACTCTCCGATCATGGAGATGAGCATACGACGGAATCTGTTCGGAAGCCATCCGAATCCTGGCAGACGACTCTCCCCCGGACGGCTGGGGTCCGTAGTGTAGCTCGGCTTCATGCCAGGAAGGACCATAAAGCTGTCGGCCGGTCTGTTGGTGTTCATGCTGGCGACTTACGAGGGTACCGGTTATACTAGTCGGGCGGTGTGGGTTCGATGAATGCGTGAGAGACACCGAGTCTTTGAGAGAGGAACAGGGCGAATAGAATGACAGATAGGAATAGCAGAATACGATTAGGACGTAGGACAGACGCTTGCAGGGAAGTAGGAGGCTGAGGCTAGATGTATGTTGCGAAGAGGGTATAAGGAAGATGAGCGGAAAGAAGAGCCGATAAGAAGAACAACATGGCGTGGTGCAACGTGGAAGGAGAGTTTGCGGTATGTCGCAGGTACGAGGAGACACAGTTGTAGTGCTTTCCGTGCGGTTCTATGAAGAGAGATGCAGGGAGACTTGGGCAGGGAAGCAACCCCCATGTGCCTCGTGGCATGCTGTCCAGTTTGAACACAGGTGGACTGCTTACCTTTACAACAAATGCCCCAGGAATGTGTAGTCTCGGAAAAGACTGGAGGAGGTTTTGGGTCTCTCTGGGTAGGGTGATATTATTACCACACCCATGCACCACACGCGCACTTCTGTCCATTTCTTGAGCGTGGACTGGCCTCATAACGAGTAACAAGAAAAGTGGTTCCATGAATTGGTGTGCAACCTTGCAAAGGCCACCGAGATTCGCTTTCGACACTGATGCGGCAACATATGGTCGGAATGGGGTGCTTGGGGTTGACTAGCCCGATCAGGTCTCAGTGCTTCACGCTGGTTGCGGAGATGCAGTAGTCATGGCGGGAGAGACAGCGGCGGGTCTTGCCGGAGCTCGTGCAGCCCGCTTCGTGCGGCAGCACTCGAAGACAGCCACCTATTGCAGGCGGGTGGTTCTCGCGGTGCAGGACGTCGTAGTTACTCAACGTCTGGATAGAGGAATGTGGCAGAAGGAGGTCGTGTGTGGCGGAAGCGTGCCGCGGGCAAGACGCCGCCGCCGCGAGGGGTCGTCCATGTTGCTCACGCTTGGCAGCATGTGCGCATCGCATCATCGAACCACAACGCACGACCAGCCACTTCTGGACATCTAGAGAGCGTCGTCGTTGTTGTTGTTCGCTCGCTCGCGCCTTCTGCTTTCCCTCCGTGATTCCTTCCCTCGTTGCTTCCCCCGTCCTCTCCTGGCGGCCTCTGTTCGCCCGCGCGCGTGCCACGACACACTGCAGACAGCAGCGCTTCCGCCGTCACATTACCGCATCACGGCCCGGCCGTGCTGTTACGCAGCTGACCTCGACGCACATACGCGCTTCCCGGACGACGACCGCACCCTCTACCGGATGTGTATACACCTCTAGACGCCAGCATCTTCTGCTGCCCTCATACCCCACGCCGCCCATCTCAGCAGCGCGGTACATCCCCGCCACGCTACCAACATGCGTCCGCTTCGGCTGCTGCTATCGCTCGCCACTGGCCTCACAGCTATCTCGCTCCTATTGTACCTTGTATTCGGCGATCAGTATGACGAGGAGGAGCAGCAACTCCGCGGTGCTTCTGCACCTGATCAGAGAAGCAGGTTGAACGCCCTGTTCTCCTTCACATCGCCGGGCTCGCTCTTCCCACCCTCTGCCATAATTAGCCTCACCGACGACAACTCCACGTTCTTCCTCGCCCGTCCAGCTGCCTTTGGGCCTTCGCTGCCGCCTATCGGGTTAAGTGGTGCACTATGGATAGGAAGTGGCTTTGGTGATGAGACCATGGGCCGAGGGGAACTGGGATGCAGCGACGTGCCAGGATGGGACGACGGGAGCGGAAATGGGGACGTGCCGTCTGTCGACGCGAGCTCAGCGAGCTCGAGCGGCAAGGTACAGGTTGGGGGGCGATTGCAGCACAGTGGAAAGTCGCCAAAGCCGGAACAGCGACGCGACACCAACGATGCCGACTCCAGAGCCGCAAGACATGATGACGGCACCGATGACCACCTGCACCATTCACAGCCAGCCTCCGGCATACGGCATGCGTCAAGTCCCAAATCGTCAGCACGTGCCGACATACAGTCCCTCCAAGAGGGCGCCGAGATCGCTGGAAAGGTAGTGCTGCTAAAACGAGGGGGCTGCGGATTCCTAGAGAAAGTACTTTGGGCTCAAAGACGAGGCGGCGTCGCACTCATTGTTGGCGATGATGTCCGTGGAGGAGGTCTAGTACGAATGTACGCCCGTGGCGACACATCAAATGTCACCATCCCGGCGCTCTTTACGTCGCACACGACAGCCCATCTGCTTTCAACGCTACTTCCTACCGGCGGGATTTTCCAAAACCTTTCGTCTGAGGACGTTGCGAAACTCAAGCTCATCAAAGGCGGGAAGGGAGTGAAGACCAAATCTGCCGAGAGGCCAGACAAGAAGCAGGAGAAGGGCATCCGACCCACAGCTACCCAGAACAGATCAAACCCAACGCATACTGGCAAGACCACGACCGAGGATCTACGAAACACAGAGCGGCTAAGAAGTACGCAAGAAATGAGCTGGCTCGATTCACTCTTGTCCGCTATCGGGTTTGGAGGCACTGCCAGGACTATTGCCCAAGATGATAGCAGAAGGCCCCCAGGTAGCGGGAAGCTCGACTGGGTTTTGGTGGAGAAAGAGGGCGAAGTACAGCAGCCTGCGAGGACACAAACGACTGGAAAAACCACATCCATTCCCTCACCGTCTGATTTTGTTATTGGTGAACAAGACTGGCGAGACACGGGCTTACTACCACAGCCCACTTCGACGAACATCCCGCAAGTACAGCGCCCTGGCCCGGAAACTAAGAGCAGAGGCGACAACGCTCGCCCTAGTAGTGGCGAGTATATCGAGAAAGATATCCCGGAAAAGAGTAATAGGTGGTTCAGTGGATTAACAGATGGCAAGAGAGATAGCCCCTCAGATGTTGGTACATACTACGACGGAAGCGGCGCTAAACGGTCAACGGACGCTCATTCCGAACACGATGTCGACTCGCCTGACATACCCGAACCACATGAAGGCCTATGGGTCACACTCACGCCCACCAATATGTCATCAAGCCCATTCTTCGATACGCTACTCGTCCTGGTCGTGAGCCCCCTTGTCACATTGACCGTCGTATATGCGCTCCTTCTCCTTCGGTCTCGCATCCGCCGCCGCCGTTGGAGAGCCCCCAAATCGCTGGTAGAACGCCTTCCTATCCGTACATATCATACCATCAGCGACAGCAGCCCTTCCGCCACACCTAACGCGTCATCGCCCAGCACTCCACTTCTCCAACACTCTCCGCCTCGGCCCGCCTCTCCACTCTCACGGCCTCGCTCCCGAACGGAATCCGAAGTACCCGCGACATCATCATCCTTTCTTCAGCCAAATCGGACGCCTGAGGAAGAAAAACGCGAATCTGGGTTGGCCGCATGGAGACGGCGGTATGGAGGTAGACAGAAAGAATGTGTTGTATGCCTTGATGAGTACGAGGACGGTGTCAGCCAAGTCATGAGCCTACCGTGCGGTCATGAATTCCACGCAGATTGCATGTAAGTAGAATTACTATTTCTAATTTCCTCGGTCACTGACATTGCCGCAGAACACCATGGCTTGTTACTCGCCGGCGAACCTGCCCAATATGCAAAGGCGACGTCGTCCGCTCTTTGTCACAATCGTACCATGACCGAACCGTGTCTGCATTCCAAGCTCGATTCCATGACGAGGTGGACGAGGTACAGGCGCAAGCGGCCGAAACTCGCAACGACTCGCCATCCGCTTCAAGGCCGCTTCCTATCTCATCCGACAGCCTTGCTGCTGACATTGAAGCCAATTGGGCGGAGGATGATGACGAGCAAGGTCGAGACATTCCACAAACACAGGGTGGAGACCTCAGCAGCTCATTACGAGATGTTAGCTCATCTGTTGCGACGACTATTTGGCGCGGATTTGAAGTCGTAGGCAGAGCGACTGGTCTCCAGCGGCGGCCGAGTGGAGATGATGTCGACAGGGATCGATGACAGAATTGGGTTTTAATATCGTTAACAGTTAGATTTTTCGTATACGCATTGCAAGGGAGTATCTGGGTCTTGGGAAGGAAGGATACCATGGGCTTTGGGAATTAAGGGTTGGTAATGCGTCCGGATTGAATCAACTCAATTATTATGACTGGGAAGTATCACGCTTCTCTCCACTTTATCACAAAGACTTCTTGAACATTGTCGTCACCTGCTCTGTTTAATTAACCTCACTGTTACTACAGGGCGAAAAGTCAAACCTCCACAATCTTACTTCTACAGTACTAACTTTCCTCCCGGCACCACCGCGTCCGCCACATCAATGCGGCCAAACACACACACCTCCACAATCCGCTCCACCATACTTCGGATCACAGCCATCCCCAGGCAGATCGTTGCATACCATGTTTGGATCCGCACAGCGGAACCCCGCGAATCCACCACACATCTCCTTCGACACACAGATACCCGGCTGATCGCAAGCAGGTCCGCAGCCGTCCTTGTACGGGTCTTTGATGCAGATCTCGCCGGTCTTGCATTCTGGATAGGGAACGCTGCGGAAGCCGCCGCAGGGCTGGTGGGTGCCGATGGGTTGGGGTGTGGACGTGGATTGGGTTTGTGTCGGTGCCGGGCGGGTCATGGCTGCGATGGCCATTGTGGTCAATGGGGGGCAGGACTGTGGGAGTTAGTGGGGTAATGTGCAAGAGAGAGAGGGAGGTGTTACTTGAAGGGAGGGCTTTGGACCGCCGCATTTCTTGTAACAAGCTTCCTTTCCAGCGTTGGCGCAGTAGCAGGATTGCGGCCAGGCTTGGATGCAGAAGATTTGTTCGCATTCGCAGAGTGGAGTTGGTGTTGGCGTTGGAGTTGGGTTTGGGGAACTAATGGATACTGGGCAGGGCTGTGGGGTGCTGTTAGGGTTTATACTCTCGTGGGAAGTGTGGGAGCGGAAGCTTACGCGGTAAATAGGTGTGTAGTTTGGACATCTCGCTTTGCAGAGGGTTTCTCGACTATTGAGGCAGTTGCAGAGGGTCTGGCGGGTGGGTGTTAGCTTCTGGTCTGCTGGGAGGACGGATCTGGGAATGAACGTACGACGGCGCTGGTTGCGTCGCATTTTACCAGCGGACATTGGCAGGATAAAAGTCCTGATAGCAATGAGGACAATTGGGCGTGGACTAGGGCTCCCAGGAGGGGGAGGATGAGAACGAAGGACTTCATGGTGGCAACAAGGTAAAATGGTGTTGGAGGGGTGGTCGGAACAAAGAAATGCTTCTTGTAGGTTGCTCGTAATCTGCGGTAGGCCTGTTGGCTTGAAGACCCTTCCTCTCGTTTACACTGTCTGATTTCTCGCTGTCAAAAAACTCAAATTTCCCAGCTGGTTTCCGAGACGGGCGTCGGATATTGCTATGTCGTTTACCGTTCGCAGTACCGCTTTGCTCACTGCAACCACGGTACCATAGCAGCCCGACCCATCTTATATACCACCAGCCAACGCTCGCAGCCAAGCCTGGTAAACAGGGCCGCCAAATTGCCATCGCGAAAGCGCAACGCATCGAGCAGGACGGGACCCTTATTACGAGCCGCAGCCGGGAAGCAGCGCCGCCGTTGCTCGATGGAGCCATTGAATCCACAGCAGCTCGCCGTCGCGACCCCGTGTGCATTCCTCGCGAAATGAAATGGAACAGGCGCTAGCTGTGGTACGAGGGCCGTCGAGGAATGCTGACGCAGGGAGGTCATAGTGCTAAGAATAGGTACGAGGAGCAAGCTTTTTCGTCGAAGTAGACGCGCTTGTGCCACCCCCGCAAAGAGCCAAATTCTCCATGATCGACACGGCCTGTGGATGCGTGCGGAGTATTACCCGAAGGTAAGTGGGTGCGTGTGGAGAGGCCTTGCATACTGAGACGTAGCTAGCAGGAATCCACCCTGGTAGAGAGCTCGAGGGGAAAATTAACTGTATCGCATGCCAAGGCTATACATCGTATTCCCTTCATACAGCAGCTTAGCTAGTACGTGTCCTGGCAAAAAGACAATAGGCACATCGGACCGGGTAATGGAAGAAAAAGCCACTCCTCTTTCCTTGCGTCTATGTCTTAAGAGCACCAGAAGCGGCCAAACCGTTGTACAACGTTGCGTTCAAGGGAGGAAATGTAGCTTCTCAACTCGTCGCTGGAGAAGCCAATATAGGGCAGCGACATCACACAGGAATCTGGCACGCTGATTACAGCTCACACGTTCCGAGACCCCTGCCCTTCATTCCCTTCTCCCTCTTTTCGCTCCTCGCGTATTTGCCGCCCCGCAAAGCCGTCCCGCGTGGTTCCATATTGCAAGTTTGTATGCACAATGCATGGAAACGTGGAGTGATACTCATTAACGTGTAGTCCTCGTGCTCTAACCTCTTTCGTCAGCCACCTTGATTAAGCGTAAGCTGTCGAGAATCTCTCCTGTAGAAGAACAAGTAATGCAATGTACAAACACGGTCGGAAAGCCTTCCTCCACTCGTAAAACCAGGCAAGAAGGCCTGCCCTTCCGATTCCCAACGCCTCAAGAACGAACTCCACCCAATGCCTCTCCCTGCTCCCCCTACTCCTCCATTTTCTCCCCACCACCAACAATCCCCACATTGCCCTCCCCCAAATGCTTGAGCAACCAACTCCTCTTGAAATAAGTATTCGGGTGCACAATCGTATCCAAGTCATTCGCACTCCAACTCCCTTCATCCTTCACCTTCTTAATCTCCTTCTTATGACTATACTCAAATACGCGGTTACACGCAACATGGTACCGCTGCTTCTGCACATCTTCTTTAACCGTCTTGAGCACATCGCGATCTTGCACGCCGACGCGCTGAAGAAGTGAAGAGAGGTTGTCCGGTGTGTAGGTGCGGTAGGGACAGCCGTGGTTTTGGCCGGGCCCGGGTTGAGCTTCGGTGAGAAGCTTTTGGCAGGAGAAGGGTGTGTAGCCGCGGCCGCGTCGGTTGGAGTCGCCGCCAACGTCGCCGTAGGAGTGGCGAACGTTGTAGCGGTATTCTTTTTGAAATTTGTCGTCGGTCATTAGTTTGAATGAACGCCGCCAGAATACTATGCATTCGTCTAGGCTGAGCCCGATGCCTTTGAGGAAGAGTGTGTATTGCAGGCGGCCGTAGTGCTTCAAGTGCGAGTTTGCACGTAGGTTCATGTGCAGGTTCCGCATGCAAAGCGGGAAGTTCTGTGAGAGTGTGTCGATGGCGTTGGCATTGATGGCGGAAAGACCATCGATGGAGGCGTCAGAGGATGTGTATTGTGCTTCAGGAGCGGTAAAGGATTGGGAGAGGTGTGCAAGGATGGGTGCGAGCCGGTCATCTTCGTCTAGACGGGGGAGGGCGCGGGCGGTTAGCTGTACATGTTAGCGTTGCCTCTGGCAGAGTTGTCCGTTGCCAACGTACCTCGAGCGCTTCGTCTAATCGCTTCGTAAAATCTGCCACCACCAGACTCATCTGCTCCCTCTGCGGTACATAAGCTTTGCCCTTCTTCAAAAACACCTTCCTCTGCTCCACCAGTTCCGGCACCCTCTCCCAGTCCACCTTACACCACTCCTGCTCCTCACCCGCGAGTGCCTTCTTGCCACCCCCGGTCGCCGCAAGGAGCTGCTCTCGCAATTCCCGCTTCTCCGCCTCCCCAACCTCTTCCCACTCCAGATTTAGACTCTTCACGAATTCCTGCCTCTCTTTGAAGTCATCCTCTTTGTACCTCAACCTGAAGAGCATCGTCTCCAACCGCGAGAACCGTCTGCGCAGGTCTTCAGTCGACGAGAATGCAAGACGCAGTATGAAGTGCGAGTAGTGATCTTTCCTCCTATCTGCCTGCAGGGCCTGGCTGCGTGATGTGTTCGACCGGAGAGGAAGATGTTTGTTAAGGATACTCGTCATGTATTCGGCCGTCTCCTCGGGGCTGCGGTTGCGGAAGCTGCATGATTCGAGCTCGGAGAGAACTACAACCCGTCAGTACGACACCTCATCACTGATTGCCAGCTCCTCAACCGCACTACATACCTTTTATTCGATTGATAGCCCACGTCTCAAACTCCTCAAGCGTGATCTCCGCCGTGGGCGGCAGTGTGTAAAAGTTTAGACGATGTTCATAATGCTGCTGCGCGAATTCGGCCTTTGCAAACTGCTTCTTCTTGTGATCGATGTGCGCGCGTCTCTTTGCGTCAACTCGAGAGTAGTCGTGACGGATCATGGTTGCTGTGCTTTGTGTTTGTGTTTTGCTCAACTGAGTGTTTGCGGTGGGCGGTTAAGTGAGAGTGGATTCTCGGAACGCGCGACGCGACAGGGTGACGCGTAAAAACGCGCTAGTCTGAAATCGCGTGCGCTGTCATACCCCTGCTTGTATATGCACTGTTTCATAGAGAACGAGACGTGTAGCCGAGGTCCTGTCTATTCTCTCTATAGCTCTATCGACTCTGACAAAAAGCTCGGGGTTGTTTCCAGGGCAAGCTATCTTTGCTCCCAATCACCCAAGCAAATCTCCAAGAGCATCCACATATGCCAGCGGTACCGTTTTCGCACCCTCGGAAAGGAATTCTTCCTTTTTGCTTACTCCAGTCAGGACAGCCAAGGTGCCACCGAGCTTTCCGTCGATGCCAAACTGAATATCCGTATTCATCCTGTCACCAACCATGCACGTCCTGCTCCGATCGAACTGGAACTTGCCCTCGACAGCATCCATCATGGCTTGACTAGGCTTTCCCAGAGACAAAGGATCTCGTCCGATAGCCTTGGCCAGCCCCGCGCCACTTGCTCCCGCGCCGGGGAAGAGTGTGTGCGCCATGGGAAGCGTGCTGTCGATGTTGGTCGCTAGATACTGCGCGCCGCGCTGCAGATATTGAAACGCGATCGCCGTCTTCAAGTAATTCGAGTGGAAGTCCAGCCCCGTGAGCACGATGCCCACATCTGGATCCAACATCTTCCCACTAGCGATATTATCAAAGTCTTCCGGCTCGATGTCGCGACGGTAGGCGGGGTCCGTGCCGCCGATATACGGTACGCCCTCGGAGTCCAACTCCTGCTCGATGCCACTCTCGCCGAGCACGAAAACCTTGTTCTTCGGGGCCGGAAGCTTAAGGATGCGGGCGATGTAAACGGCGGCACTGTATGAAGATCCGAAGACTTCGTCCTAGGGGGGGGCGTAAGCCTTGATGCGACATGTTGTATGCAACTCCACCTACCACTTCGGCGGGGATGCCTAGCTTGTCGAATTTCTTCTTGTAGTCCGCCCGCGACTTCGTGCTGTTGTTCGTTACGAAGACGAGCTGTTTGCCTGGGCAGTCTTAGCAAAGGACACTGCTAGCTATCCCAAGATAGGCTTGCCTTTGCTCCTCAAGTATTCTAGCGTTTCCGGAACCTTGTCGAATATGTGATCGCCAGACCAGAGAACGCCTATCCTTCGTCTCAATCAGTTGAGCCGCCCTCTTATGCATACGTCGTCGAAGAGTTCATGAAGGCGGGGAGGATGGCACACACCATCGCAATCGAACAGGAAGACCTTGATTGCAATCAGTTTAAGCGTGTAAAGGCACCGATCGTTGGCACTTACATCGAACCTGGAGAGAAACTCGTCGATACTGGCCTTGTCGCCTGAGAGATACTGTGATTGTGACATTGTAAATACTATACTGGGTCCACAGCTGCGCAGTGGATCAAACGGAGGGGAAGGAAGTGTTTGGTGGGGGGCTTGGCAGTCGGAACGTGTGGGACCGGAAGTCCAACCGGTTCCGAGCAGCCTCGCCGCCTCATGTATAGCATTTGGCAAGTTATTTTATTTACATGAATACACAGCTCTAGAGCTTCTAGTCTAGTCAATCGACAATGATCTTCTTCTCCAGTTCGTCAAAGTTCTCAAAGAAACTCTCGAACAGATTGACGGCATGCTCGACATCGTGCGCGCCGCCGGTCTCCCGGATGCTGTGCATACTGAGCTGCGGATTGCCTAGATCGAGCGTGCGAGCGCCCATAGCCGCTGACAGCATGGGCCCGATAGTGCCACCGCATGAAGAGTCGTTGCGCACGACGAACATCTGCAGCGGAACGCCCGCTTTCAAGGAAGAGGGGCTAGACGAAGCAACCTTTGCACGTCGCGCAGCTTCCTGCACCAACACTATTCCGGGCGTGCTCGTGGCATACCTTGCGTTGGCATTGATCTTGATAACAGTCCCCTTGTTCATTTCAGGCCGGTGGTGCGACTCATACTTACCGGGATAGTTGGGGTGGACGGAGTGAGCCATGTCCGCGGAGATGAGAAACGAAGTCGAAAGGGTCTGCTCATAAGCTGTCGCAGTGTCCGGATCCAGCTTGTCGTAGGACTTGTCCGAGTTGTCCGAGTCCGACGCGGGTAGCACCGAGAGACGACGGATGACTGCCGGTAACAAATTGGAGTCAGCGCCCTGGGCCGTCTGGCTACCAATCTCCTCATGGTCGAACAGGGCAATCAAACGAATGGTAGAGTCCTTGTCCAGGGACGAAGACGACGCAAGACTCTTGATCAGACTCTCCACGCTGCAGTAGGACATCATCAAGTTGTCCAGACGCGGGGAGAAGATGAGCTCGTTGTTCAGTCCGCCGATGACAGACTTCTGGGTGTCGTAGAGGACCATCTCGAAGTCGATAATGTCCGTTGCCTCGGCTCCGACCTCATCTGCAATGAGATCGACAATGTAGGGGTGGTGTCGCTGGAGGGGCGTTGCTAGCGGCTCAAAGGGGCTGTCCTTTTGCTCCTCATCTTTCGAGTCCTCGGTCTTGCCCTGCCTGTTCAGCTCCGCAGCGACCAAGCCCGCGATCGGAAACAGTTGGGTCTCTTTGTTGAACTGGAAGTTCTCCTGTCGATCGAGATGGATGGCCAACGTGGGGATGCGTAGTATAGGCCGCTCGACCTTGACCAAGCGCTGTTCGATGTCACCGCTCTTTGTCTTGACCATAGCCCGTCCGGCGATGGACAGATCGCGGTCGAACCAAGTGTGCCAGAGACCGCCGCCATATGTCTCGCAGGCCACCTGCAGGAAGCCATCGCTCTGACGCTTCGAGACAGGCTTGAGGCGGAGACACGGCGAATCGGTATGAGCACCGATCATGCCAACGGGGTTGCCGGACTTCCACTTTTTGCCGATGGCAAAGGCCACGATGGAGGAGCCATTCCGGGTGAGGTAGTACTTTCCGCCGGGCTGCAGGGTAGACGCCCACGAGTCTCGCTCCTGCAGATACAATGGTCAGCACTTCATCACTGACGCTACGATGTGTGTGAAGTAGTGATGATCGGATCAGTCTCGGCTGGCTTAGAGAGGACCGAGGAAGCTGCGGGCATGTGTATGTGAAGCTCCAAACAAGTGGATACCGCTTGCATCACTGCAAAGGTCCACTCTCGTGGAGCGTGCTCGGACGGCATTACTGACCTTGATCTGCTTGAAGCCGGCCTTTTCCAGCCGCTCTTTGGCTGATTTCACAGCATGGAAGGCTATCTCGGTCAACAACGGAGCTATTCATATATATATATATATGCGCCCGGCACACATACGGGTCGGCGAGGCGTTGACAAAGGACAGAAAGTCCTCGGCGGCGGCAAGCGACGGCTTGGTCGACATTGTTCGTGCGGAACCGACGAGGAGGAAGGGTGCAGTGGTGACAGCGCAGCAGCGTGGGTTGAGACGCAGTAGTGTAGCTCGGAAGGGCACGCTCCTGGGCATAGGAGTGGTCGTGAGGTCTGCAGGAGGGCCGGGCTAAGCAAGTGCAAGTGGGGTACGGAGAGAGAGAGGCAGGTGCAGGGTCGCGATGGTGCATGGTACCTGCCCCCGACGCCCCGACGGCGACCGGGGTGCGGGGCGGGCTGCGATTGGCTGGCGCGCGCGCGCGTTGAACAGAGGACATCACAACAGCGACAAGCCAAACATGGGCCCTCGACGTGACGAGACGCATCCTCACCGTCTCCCTCGCGCGCCGTCCACGCACCCACCTCCACCATCCTTTGTCCAGCACTCATCTCGTCTCGTCCACCGTTGCGCACCGCCAGCTCGAGCTCGCCGCCCTGCGTTTGTGACGACCGCCGCTCCTTGCTCCCACAGCCGCCGCCTTCGCTCGTTGCCCTAGTGCGGTAGTGCGGCTCTCCCGAAGTCAAGCGCAGTGACCTCCAAACAAGCAGATTCCGCCCTGCCACCGCCCGCACCCCGCCGACCGCACCCACAAACAAACACCATCCCCGCCACTGTCATGCGCAATACGTCGGAATAGAGAGGACGCCACGGTCGATTTCTGCGCCCCCCGTCAAGCGCGCCGTGAGGGAGCAGAGGCGACGCCGTCCCAGGGGCTTTCGTTGTACCGACTCACCACTTCACCGCCGCCTTCACCCGCGACACTCTCCTCGGGATCACTGCTGCTGCTGCGCACAGTCTGTCGCGTATCTGCACAAACCTCTCACTTATCTGCGACTCCGATCCACCATCCCCCTCCCCTCACCAGCTTGCGCGCCGACCCGCTCCTCTTCTCCACCCACCACCTACTATCTGCCACCTCCGTCTGCGACACGGCGCTGGCCCCACCATGGCTTCAGAAGAGACACAGGCACCCGTGCCGACGACAGAGCGAATGGCGGAAGAAGCGCGCACGCCAACGCTCATTTCGCCGCCAGAGTCCAAGACACCCCCCACCGCCACGCACAAGCGCAACCAGACCGACTTCGCGCACGATCGGAGCTCTGAGCCCGTAGACGCTTCGGCATTGAGCCGCGCGCTGGAGCATTTTGAGCAGGCGGGCCGCGTCCGAGAACGACCGATTGCGAGTCCTAGTCGCAAGCGGCAACGTCTGTATGGCGACAGGTGAGTGTTCCAGCTCCCCCTCTCACGCCCGGCAAGTAGGCTGACCGCACCAGGTTCATTCCAAACCGTGCAGGACAAGATCTCCAGGCGAGCTTCTCTCTTCTCCATGACGAGGGCTCACCTGCAACGCCGTCGCGAAGCGCAAAGCGAACCCCGCACCATGAGCTGCACTTTCAGAAGAGTGAGTACTATGGCACCACGCGTGCGTGCATTGGCTAACTTATGTTAGCTGAGGAGGCTAACCGCACCTATTCCGCCGTCTTGCGTCAGGAGCTGTTCGAGGGCACCGTTCCCCAGGCCCTACCCCAGAGTTTGTCTCCAACCGACAGCGCCAACATGCGTGTTTCGGGCCGCTCACACACCCCTCCAGCGCGCACTACTGCATCTCTGCCAGCACCACATCTGACCCCATCGACCCCACACAAGAACTTGTTCAACTACTCTGGCCAACCAACTCCTTCGCGGACACCTTCTAGCAGACACGGCATCAACCTCAATGCTCAGTCCGAGCTCTACAGCTTGTCGCCAATCAAATTCAGCAGTCAGCGCATGCTCCTCAGCCCGCAGCGGACTCCACGTGCAGTATCCAAGGTGCCCTACAAGGTGCTAGATGCGCCGGATCTCGCAGACGACTTTTACCTGAACTTGGTAGACTGGGGCAGTCAGAACATCCTCGGTGTTGGTCTTGGATCCTGCGTGTACATGTGGAATTCTGCGAGCGGTCGAGTGACAAAGCTGTGCGAGTTGCAAGACGATTCTGTCACGAGCGTGAGTTGGATACAGCGTGTAAGTTTTACCCCACAAATACAACCATCATCACAAGCTAATATTCCCAGGGCTCACACCTCGCTATCGGCACAAACCGAGGCTACGTGCAGATATGGGATGCGACAACACAGCGACGGCTGCGGACCATGACTGGACATTCGGCCCGTGTTGGCGCGCTTGCATGGAACGAGCACATTCTCACCTCTGGCTCCCGGGATCGGTCAATCTACCATCGTGACGTCCGACAGCCTGAGCAGTGGCTTCGCAAGCTGGTCGGTCACAAGCAAGAGGTCTGCGGTCTCAAGTGGAACACTGACGATATGCAACTCGCTTCCGGTGGCAACGACAACAAACTCATGGTGTGGGAGAAGCTGAACGCAGAGCCCACGTTCAAGTGGAGCGAGCACCAGGCCGCTGTCAAGGCCATTGCTTGGAGCCCTCATCAGCGCGGACTGCTTGCCAGCGGCGGTGGTACGGCCGATCGAACCATCAAGTTCTGGAACACCCTCGTCTCGTCTAACGGTCCTTCGGCCGCCTCTCTTGCTGCCGCCTCATCTGCAGCGTCCGCATCGGGACCTGGCGATGTTGAGCCCTCGTTGACCGCTCCCGCCAACCTCATTAGGAGCCTCGATACCGGTAGTCAAGTCTGCAACTTGGCTTGGTCGAAGAACAGTAACGAGATTGTGTCGACACACGGCTACTCCCAGAACCAGATCATCGTCTGGAAGTACCCCAGCATGCAGCAGGTTGTTTCGCTCACTGGTCACACGTACCGTGTCCTCTATCTCGCGATGAGCCCGGATGGCCAGGTCATTGTGACAGGCGCTGGTGACGAAACCCTTCGTTTCTGGAACTGCTTCAAGAAGAAGGAGAAAACCGGCAGCCTTAATACCATGGACAAGTGGGGCGTCATTCGCTGATGGCCCGTCGGTTGGGCTTACTAACGCTGTACATCTCAGGACATTTTGGTGCTGCTGTTTTGGTGGCCGTTGGGGACTTTGGTTTTCGCTTGGATGGATAGTCAGATACTAACGTGCAATTTGTGTAGTCGCACAACACATATTACTGGCCAGCATCATCGACGAAGGCTCATCCGAACATCTTTTCGAAAACACATCGACCTATCGAAGCACACCTCAGCAGCAGCAGCGGTCCTACAAAAGTTCCTTATTACTATCAGCATGGCACGGAGTCTTACGGCGTACTAGGCGGTCGGAATCGGTTATACCATATCTTCATATTGCAGCATTTGCACAGTCGACTCTATCAGGATCTGGCGGTGGAGGAGTTTGTACTCGATTTTCAAGCACTTGGATCATCTTCTCATGTCAAGGAGACCTATACTACTACAATGACGGATCTGGGAGCGGGATCCATTGCTGGCATCTTCACGACTTTTTGGGGATGCGCAGAGCCGCTGGCGTTTCCGGGCATTTATTGGCGAATTTTGGGCAGGCAGCGGACTGACTCGGTCGCTTCATGATCACGAATGTACTTTAGCGTGAGATACCATACCAAAGACTTATTACATCACTATTTCCCGAAGGTGTATATGTAGGAGTATGATATGGTTGATGTGAAACTCGTTTTCTTTCGATTGGTTAGTCAAGAACGGCATCTCCATAGAGTGGGGTCCTACTGCATGCTCTACGATGATTACAAACGCCCCCCTTCCACGGCTGCACGTTGCTTGCAGCAAGTACTAACTAGTTCCTGCTTTGAGACTCACTTTAGCTCAAGCTTTGTCTCGTCATCTTCACTTTGCGTAGAGATTACGATACTATCGCGCGTGTATCCGCTGATACCCGAGTCATCACTCTTCGTTCCTACCCATCAAATTATCAAGCTCATCCGCTCAGCCAACTTGAGACATATGTTCGGACGACGAGCTAGCTGCGTAGCACGTACAGCATTTAGGAAAGGAGTAGTCTAAATTATTACGCGGGAAAAGAGATGGACGCCAACACTGGCGAGACGGCAATCCCAGAAGACAGTGTGCCTCTGAGGAGACTCTCGTTCGCCTCGGAGTCGGACGGGGCATCAGAGCAGTCCCATCTGCTAGATGAAGATCTCGACTTGGGAGCAGCTGAAGGCGCGTGGGAGGAAGGACTGCCGCCTCAGGATCGAGGTGCGGGCGCGTGGAAGGTACTCCTTGGATGCTGGCTGCTTGAGATATCTTGGGGTAAGCCTCGCGATTGGAGAGACCTTCGATCCTGATTGACACTCGCCCCAGGCTTCCCCCTCAGCTTCGGTGTTTTCCAATCCTACTACAGCAAGCACCCACTCTTCTCCTCATCACCCTCCATCCCGACCATCGGCGCCCTAACTCTCGGCTTCCCTTACCTCATGCTCCCTCTAACCACGCCGCTTTGCCTGCGATACACGAACTATCAAGTACACTTCATGTTCCTGGGATGGTTCATGTGCGGCCTGGGCTTAGTTCTCGCTTCGTTCGCGACCCAGGTCTGGCAGTTGATGCTGACTCAGGGCGCTATGTATGGTATTGGGTGGTGTGTATGCTATACGCCGTTCATCATCATACTGAATGAATGGTGGGAGAAGAAGAGGGGACTGGCTTACGGGCTACTATTGGCAGCTTCGGGGACGAGTGGACTGGTCTTGCCGTTTCTGTTGGAGACGCTACTTCAACGGTGGGGATTCCGGCCTGCCCTTCGCGTTTATGTCTTCGCATATACCATCGTCAGTGCACCAGCATTCTGGCTCATCCGCCCCCGTTTACCTCCCCATCGCCGAACCCAGAAAAACAACGCCGCCTCCGCGAAACCCACTACACCCTGGTATACCATCCTCCTCACTCCCTCCGCACTCGTCATAACGCTCTCAACCTTCACCCAAGGCCTCATTTTCCCCTACCCACCAACCTTTCTCCCCTCGTACGCTACAGCTCTAGATCTGTCACCTTCAGCAGGCGACTCGCTCCTCGCCATCCGCTCCTTCTGCCAGGTCTTCGGACTCATTCTTCTCGGCTGGTTCTCGGACCATGTCTCGCACCATATCCCGCACTCCCTCTCCTCCCTAATCTCTGGCTTTGCGTGCTTACTGCTGTGGGGTCCAGCGAAGGGGTTTGTCAGACTCGGTGTGTTTGCGGCGGTGTGGGGGTTGTTCGCTTCGCCTTACACCGTGTTCTGGACGAGGATAAGTCAGGGGTTGGCGGAGGAGAGTGGCTGTGGGAAGAAGGATGGGGATGTGGCGGGGAAGACTATGATTTTGTATGCTTGGTTTAGTCTTGTGAGGGGTGTGACGGTCATTTTGGCGGGACCGCTGAGCGAGGTCTTGGTTAGTGGAGTAGTGGTGAGAGAGAGGTTTGGGTTGGGAAGGTGGACGGGAGTTGTAGGGTTTTCTGTTGGCATGTTGTTCGCGAGTACGGCTGGAGGTTTGATGTGGGTTTGGGAGCGGTGGGGGAGAGGGAAGAGGTAGAAGGTATGATACGACTTTGCTAGCAATCTAAGTGATAAGAGTTTCACTCCTAACCGTTGGCTACTTTGCGCTCCATGGGCTAAGAGACTAGGCACAAAGTGCATGGCAATTACAAGACAGATGTCAGGATTGGTCCAGTCTAAGACAATACAGACTGATACCCCCTTGGACAAATTCTGCAGAGTAGAACTCCGGAACCTAACGTTGTACCGTCCGGCACCTAGATTAAAAGTGGTCCCAACATCAGTCCTCGTGGGTCTTCGCCTTGATTGACCGCAGACGCAGCGGTCCGCTCTTGCGTCTTCCAGTAGCAGTTGCGACAGGAACCTCATGCCGCAAACGCTCGCTCTCCTGCTCTACCAGCTTCAAAGAGGCCGGCTTAGAGCTTGAACGAGCAACTTGGCTCAAGTCCGCATAACTGCTAACGGGCGTCTCATAGTCGTCTTCACGAACCGATAGATCATCTCTTTCGCTACCGTCCACGGCCGATCGCATCGATGAAGCTGTGTCAGAGATCATCGAATCCTCATCCCCTTCGTCTGTTGATGCGGGTCTCGGATCATGCGATTCCCACATCAGTTGTCGATGCGCTCTCCGATAATCGGTCTCCCGGATCAGAAAGGACCGATCGATGATTGCATCAATGTCATTCTGCAGTCACTATCAGTCAGTTTACGTGGATGACAGAGTAACACACTATTTACTCACAGCAGTCAAGCGACCGTCGAGTGTATATACCCCGGATCCGGTGCAGGCAAATTGGAACCCCAACTCCCGTAGTGCCTGTTTTTCGACTAGCTCTTTCGAAATCTCGACGCTTTCTGACGTGGAGTACGTCGTGTTTGCTTTCAACTGTGGTTGATATTCGGGCCGGAAGAAGTGAACGTGAATGGCTTGATGACCAAGGAAATATGTATGACCAGCTCCTGCAACCAATTAGCTGAGCAGCTCATAGCAAAGCCGTCGTGAGCAGAGTCTTACCAGATTTTCTGACATAGAAAGCTTGCCAGCCTCTCCGTCGCAATGTTTTCAGTAGCTCGCTCCCCAACGAAAGAGCTGGCGGTTCCCAAAACACTGTACTATGAACCACTTGATCCAGCGAGCTGTGAGGCCCGGTGAGCGCCTCACTCCCGTTGTAATCAATAGTATCAAACGTTGCAAGCACGCCACACGCCTGTAAGGTGTTTTGCATATCAGTGGCCGTTGGCGACGTCTGTGCAAGATGGGAGGGTAGTAGAAGAATCTGTTGGTTTGACTTGGATTGCACATCTGATGCTCTTATGGCGTAAGGAGACACCGAGGACTGGTGTGGTTCATACTCGGTAGAGCTGTTGAACCCATAACGATGATTGCCACCAAGAAAAGATCGCCTTGCAGATTGGAGAGGGGTTGAAAGCTCATCGGCATTTCGTCTGTCAAAGATGCCGGCTGACGCAACCTGAGTTGGAAGTAATGGCTCCAGTCTCTCTTTCGTAAACTCGGATATTTCTATGCGGCGTTCCCCCTCCGAAATACACGTCATACGCAAGGGGAGTGGTGTCGAAGAACCCTCAGAGACGTCGTCCATTGCTTGACAATGCTGTGTATAAGTAGCAAGCTGCTGCTCATACATCTCCATACGCTTCTCGTACGCTTCTTTAACTTTTCGACGTTCTTCGGCCACCTTTTCCTCAGCTTCTTTCCGTAACCGTTCCTCGACTTGCTTCTTGGCAAATTTTAGGGCCTTTTCTGCTGCCTTCTTGGCTGCCTTTGCCGCCAAAATCTCTTTCTCTGCTAATTCCTTGGCTTCAAGTGCATCTTTGGCATACTGTGCTTCACGTTCCAGCTTCTCGAGCTTCCAAGCAGCTTCAATCTCGGCCTGGCGTCGGAGCTGGTCTTCTCCTTGATCCAACAGAAGCTTCTCCAACCTCTCAAGTTTGCCCTCGTACTCCCTGCTGCTCTGGGACATCTTTTTTGAAAGTTCTTCTTCATGATCCGACTTCCGAGCGTGATTTAACTCTTGAGTCAGAAGTATTTCCAGCCTTGCCAGTCTCGAGGACGTTTCGCTCGCAGCTGTCGTGTGCGATTCCGCTTGGTCTGTACTCGATTGGGACTTATGACGAGGAGGAGGGGGGGAAGGAGGAGGAGGAGGAGGAAGAGGAGGCATAAGAGGAGGTGGTGGTGGTGGAGGTGCTGCTGCTGCTGGCGGCGGAACGGGTGGTACGCCAAATGTTGGGTATCCGGGATAGGCGGCTGAGCCGAAAGGAAACTGCATACCAGATCCATACGAGGGCCCATTCGAAGACATATACTGCGGAAATGTCTCTGAGTCAAAAGGGTTGGGATAGGTCGGCGCGGGTAAATGGTTTGTAGTGTACGGCGCAGCTGGTTCTCGTCTCCTTCTCCGAGTTGGCTTATCAACACGAGATTTCTGTTTCGGTCGCCATTGCTGTCTGTCAACGTCCCGTGGTTTGTTCTGGTTGGAAGTATACTGGACCGGTCTAGTTTCTTCATTCTCCCATGAAGGCTGATTCAGCGGCAGACGTGGCGCGTCTCCATTGACCGTACTCTCTTCAGCGCTCACATAGGCATCATCGTCAGATGAGTACTTGGATTGTCCGGGAAGACTAATGCTTTCAGCTTCGCTACCACTGTCGCTCACGTCGCTTAGGTCTAGAAAGGGATTAGTCGAATCTGCGTTGACGCCAGCTCCATCGAGTTTTTTCTTTTCGAACTCCTGAAGATCCCGCACTAAGTCGTCGGTCCGTGTTTCCTCGACCTCGTCAAGACCTGACGCATAGTATTCTCTGCTTGCCTGGATTTGTGAAGGTTTAAGGAAAGTCCATGCCGAGAGAAGCCTGTCTACAACGATGCTTGGTTCGGTTGCTTTGTCCCAGACAATGAGTTTGTTATTTTCTGTTGAACTGGTTGCTGTGTCGAGTACACCATCTTTTGCAGGCTCCGAAGTATCTGAGTTGCAGTCTTCTACTGTCGCAGACCGATCTTCAAAGGGTAGTCGCCGATTTGTAGTAGTAGAAGACGCAGTATCTACCGAGAAGACTGCATGATACAACCATGTTGCTGTGTCGTGACTGTCTAATTGCCAACGCTGGAGCTCACTGTTGAAATGGCGACGCTTTTCTGTTGGATTATCGTCCTCATCCTCTCGTACTTTCTGGATCGCTAGCCGGTTCGCCGCAACAATGCTCTCGGCAGTCTTTCGAAAACGGTTGAAGCTAGGCTCTCTATGTTGACGCTGCCTGCTTCCTGTTAGAAAACATACTCCCCCGCGATGAACACATGAAGCTTACTCAATAGCACGCTGTTCTCTAGCGAGGTGAATGAGATTCAAGAGAAGATTCAACGACGTCTTAATGCCGTCCACTTTCTTCAGGAGTCCTTTGGCCTTGGGACCGTTGAAGAACCACTTCAGACGCTTCAGCTTTCCACGGCTGCGAGTGAGATTGTCCAAATCGGCGCGAATGCCTCCGAAACGCTGCAGTATCGAGCCGGCGTGGTCCAGCAATTTCTGCTTGCATAGCGCACGATGGCTGTCGAGAATGTCGGCGAGCACCATCAAGCTTGCAGAGAGACCTGTGATCTCTTCCGCAATCTCTTCCATCTCTTTTGGCGCATTTTTCACAGCCCGGGTGACTTTGAACAGTGCCAGGGCGAGCTGAGCTGCTGCTTCTCCTACGGTAAGGGCCGATGCTACAAGCCCCACAATTTCTGCCATTGGTAATGTAGAGGACCTAGCTGTTCCTGTCAGAAGGGGGTTCGAGTTGATCAGAGGTCTGAGTGAATTCGAGGGCGGGGATAGCCTAGGTGGGTGGGTCTGTCAGCACTTCGACGGAAGGCTGAGACCGCCCCCAGTTGGGAGCTGCTCATCTCTCCCGGTCGGTGGTTCGCACTGCCACCGCCATTGACCGGAATCAATGCTGGCCTGGCGGTCTCCCCCGTATCGTCGAATCAGACTCGCAGGTGCTGATGCACTCGATGAACACAACGTGGTTCAGCTGAGCGGGGAAGCCGCCCACCATTTCGTATCCAACCAAAAATTGCACCGGTGGTTTGGTCCCCTCAAGTCCAGTACTCAGCCTAGGATTTGCGACTTCTCAAAGTAAGTCTCGACCGATAGGTTTGTGGGTTCCGGGCGTAATGCAACAAAACGCGCAGGTACTAATTTGACAACCTAGCCTTGTCGCTCGGACAGCAATATTGATGGACCGGCACTCCAGGGATGCAATAATATGTACAATTGTCGACTTTGGTAACGCAAGGAGTTTTCGGTTTGTTGCAATAGCTAGTTGTCGTTATGTCGAGCTTGTGGCGCAATTAGATGGCAGATGCGACTATCGTCGCACAAAATCCCGTCTCACACGATACTGTCTTCCTTGAGCCATTAGTTCACATCAGCGGACCTAGTCACGTCAATAGAAACCCTTAATCCTAAGAAGCAAAGAGTCTTACGCGGCCGAGTATTACCCACCCCTGCCTATCTTTAACCAACAAAAGGAAATGCGCGATCAGTCACGCGTCACAGTCCATTCGATAGACACATATAGCAAGAACAAAGCTGAAAAAGATGATTCATTTAATCTCAACCACCTATCCCGCTCTCGATCTACCCAATCCCCATCTAACCCGTCCACGGTCTTGGTCCAGGAGGCGTGTAACTCGTGGGCACCGGGTAGTAAATGTTGATCATGATTCCAGGATCCGACGCCTTGTACGCACCGGGGAACGCTACAAGCCCGGTAGGAGAACCATTGCCACCACCGGTAACCTTAATCTGGGCGCACGAAATGTAGAACTGAGCTCCGCCCGAGGACCCGGCAGAGTGCAGCGCGATGTGCTCAACGCGGAAGAGGTACTCGCCCGAGGGAAGGGACTTGGGAATGGGGACGGTGACCTTAGACGCGCCTGGAACACGTATTAGCTCCACACTCGTCGAGAATTGCATGTCATCATAGTCATATAGTCATGATGTTGCACGTTCTATAGGGGTAGGACTGAACTCACCAGCAGAAGGCCAACTCAACTGCCCCCCGGAAATATTCGGCCCCTGTTCAAAGATTTTGAACCACACATTGCCACTCCCATCCCATGTCGCCGCCGTCTTGCCCTCCGGCACCTTGGCCATGTAGAACTGCAGCGGGCCAGGGTGGCTGACCGACGACTGGGCCGTGAAGCCGATTGTAGAGCCGGCGGCGACTTCGTAGGTTCCCTGTGCGCCTGTGCCGGGGGACAGCTCGTAGCAGCGGATTTGGTTGGACGTGACCTGGTGCGAGTTGTTAGCTTCATGTTGGATATTGGATAGTGAGGACGTACGTCAGTCACGGGACCGTTGGACTGGTAGTTCGTCGTCTTACGAACATACTGCCACTGACCCGTGGTAGTACCGCCGGCAACGAGAGCGGGGAAAGTGTAATGTGCCGATGCCGTAGCAGCCACGGTAAGCAGAGCGAGGAAAGACTTCATCTTGTCGGATGTTTCGTTGTTTCTAGAAGCTGGTCCTTGGAGTTCCTTCTACTGGGCACGCGAGACACCTTATATACCTCTTCACCCAACCCATACACGGTCCGTCCAGCATCTCAAGATTACCCACCCTTCACTTTCCGCCTCCACGCCTTGCTAGACTAAACTTGCGAAAGCAATATGCACCCCAGGTACGCAAGGCATGGTAGCACATCGCCGTATCCAGTGCCGACGGGTAAACGGACAGTGCGACGCGGCCGGGATGCCATAGAGTTGCAAAACCAAAAGTAAATCGAACATATATTGCGTTTTGATTACGAGGTCCAATGTGCCGAGCAAAACGATTGGCGGAAATGCCCATGTCGGTAAGTCGAAACGTGACCGTCCGGGGTAAATTATATTAAAGTCTAGGCGACACGGGCGTTTTGAGAAGCCTCATGCCCAACCTTTGAGGTTCTCGAAAGGGCCGAGCGTCCGAGAATGTCACCGGTCCTTCTGGCTTTCTGTTAGCCTACATGTGAGTCTCACGTGGTCTGCTGTTTTCGAAGGACTCCCTCCCGCTCTGGTCATGAGTCCTTGCTGCGTAATACCAACCATGCAAATTGCAGGATCTTTGGCATGGCAGATAAAGACGAGCCCAGCGACGGCGAAAAGAACACCCTCGCCTCCAAATAGCGGCCTCGGTACCACGAAAATATATTGCATCCAAATAAGCAGGACTACTGAATGACGTATGTGTACATGTGAGATACCAAAACGCGTGAACGCTAGGGTCTGCCGTTCCGACCCGTGCTTCGCCGTGTATCTTCTAGATCAATGTTGATGACATATGGTACAAAAGGGGAGTAGACAAAATACATGCCTGTTAAGCTCGATCAGCGATGAACCGGCAACCGGGTGCAGACGCCGTTATCACGATCCTTCCCGTGGACGCGCAAGAACTTACTATCAAAGCATGGTCGAGCCATCAGGCAATCATGGCTTCCTGCTCGGCGCAGCCATTGCCTGACTAATCTCTTCTTCCTCCTCGATCTCGTAGTACAATTCATCATCATCTTCCACCCTGTACCCGAAGATTGCCCTCCAAATCCGCTCCCCTAGCCCCTTCTTTTGCGCCATAGCCAGCACCATGACGATGGGTAAATGCCACACACTGGCCCAAAATAGTCCACGCGCCGTCCCTTTGTGTCCCTGTTCACGCCAAAACTGCACTGCTCTCCATACCATCCAACTGTTCACCGCACTGCTAGTAGCCACGAAGGTCCAATCTGTGACGCCGCAGTATGACAGACCAATGCAGACGGGGAACATGAGGATTGCGTATCGGAGCGCTACGCGACCGTTTTGGGCTGGATTTACCCACGCAAGCATGCGATAGCCGGCGTACTTGTATTCTTCGCGAATGGACCAGCTGAGTGAGTTGAAGTGGGGGAATTGCCAGGCGAAGAGTAGGCCGGCGCAGAGCCAGCCACCTGCCGAGCCTTCGCCGAAGAGAAGTTCCTGCCATGTGCCATCGTGGGCGCATTGTCCTGCTGCCGCTGTCCAGCCCATCAGGGGAGGGATACCTCCAACTATAGCCCCAACCCACGTATTGAGCACCGACAGGCGCTTCATTGGCGTATACACACCCGCATAAAGAGCAATGTTCACAGCGCCCAGAAATGCTGTCGTTGGATTAACGCCATAGTACAACGCTCCCGTGCCCACCGCTCCGCACAGGACAGCGAACACCACCGCGCCTCGTGTGCTAATCAGCTTTCGTACAAGCGGTCGGTTGCGTGTCCGGCTCATCTTGGCATCGTGTTGTGGCTCCATGAGCATGTTCAGGGCGTTCGCCGAGGACGCGCATAGTGCGGTGCCAGTGGTGAGGAAGAAGAGCGTGAGTGTGGACAGAGAGGGCGTAGCGGTGGTGGCGGGTGCCAGAAGGCCTGGGACGGGGTATAACGAGTATGCGGCGGTCGCTGTGAGAACTACTAGAAAGCTCAGACGCGGTTTCGATAAGGAAAGGTATGTCGTAAGGATTCGCTTGAGCGATCGCTGGGGGAGCGCTGAAGATATGGCAGCCAGTCTGGCTGATGCGTCCGGCGCAATGGGGTAGTTCGCTTCAGTATCAGCATCTTCGAGTGCAGCTTGCTCGCGCGCCTTCTTCCTCCGCCGGTGTGGGAGGACTTCTCCTTCGTGTGTATGTGGTGCTGCGGCTTGCGGGGCGCCAGCGGTCGGAGAGCTCGCCGCCTCCGCATGCACGCCCGCAATCGAACTCTGTATCTCCCGCTTTGGACGTGCGAATGAATTGCCAAAGGCCTCCTTCAGCACCGAGTTTGCCCAAAAGTAATCCTTGCTGAACGAGTTCCTGCTCTTCCCAATCGCTACCGCGCCCTGTCGGCTCGTGGGGGCGTTCGAGAAGGGGTGCCGGCGGGGCATTGGCGTCCGAGAAAGCTTGCGCCAGCAGCGTACGCATACTGAACTCGCATCTTGGGTCACAATCGGTCGAAGTAGCGGCGTCCGGAGACTCATGGCGTGTTGACGTGAGCTGTGACTTTTCTGTGGAACCAAGATCAGTCGATGCAGCTTCATGCCAAGCCCGGGTGTTTTCGGGCCGATCAAGAGCCAATGATGCGTTCACCATTATCACACAAAGTCAACCTAGGTTGAAGTACAAATATGAATTTGGATGCAGATGCAGATGTAGACCGCATGCACTATTATACATTGCTCAACCATGTCTAAAAGGGCTGGCAAGTACCCGAAGTAATACAAGGCGTGTGTCCCCATTAAAGTGATGGTACAAAAAGTACACCCCATTCGTCAGACGAGCTCCTAATCATCATCTCCTTCCCCTGTATCCGAGTTGTACTCAAATTCTCCTGGTACCGACGCTTCGGCATCTCCCTCTTCCACCAGATTGTCGTCTACATCTGCAGAGGCAGGGGCCGCTTCAACACCGGTAGGTGCTTGGTCTCCCGACGCACCGGCACCACCAGGTGTAGGTGCTGGTGCCGTCTTCTTCACCTTCAGTTCGAGAAGAGACTTGGGTTCTGAAGGCCTGGTGTCATTCAGAAGTATGACTCCACCGGTTGGCTGGATTGTGTAAGCTTGCGTTTCGAATGAAAGCGGGTCTTTACATACCTTCTTGACAGGAACATATCGCTCCTCAGGGAAGCTAATGAACTTCACCTGGCCGGTCAAGACGCGCGACATGTTTTCTAGCTCGTAGCCAACCTTCTCCTTCTCGGCCTTCTTCTTGGATGACTCTGCCGCCGGAGTGTCTTCCTTCTCCTTATCATCCTCCTTCGTATCATCGACATCCATCTTGTCTTCCTCGACCTTGGGTGTTGTGGGCTGGTCAACATCCATGCTCTCCCGGCGCTGTTGTTTCGCCTTGACAGCCTTTCGCCGCTTGTCTTGGGCAGTGGTCGACAGGACGGCCGTCTTGATCTTCTGTGGGGCTTCCTCCGTCTTCACTTCTGCGTCGGGAGGATAGTCAAACAAGCTCGGCTTCGTGTTGCTGTGGAATTTGAATGACGGAATCTCAAGATCCGAGTCAACGCCGATGATGGCGGTAGGAGTGAAGCTTAGAGACAGGAAATGGGTGCACGGGAACCAGTACCAGTATTGCGTGAACACAGCCATACCGACGATGGCCGTCATGTTGAGGTTGCCAGTCTGGGTCTGAAGACCGATCGTGCAGTTACGACCACCAGCGTCGATGATACCGAGGGCGAGGGCACATCCAAACTTGGCCATGGCATCCTCGTGTCGGTCGCCGATGATCTTGGCTAGAGTTTTCCTGATCGACGCAACCTTGGGGTTCATGGCCTCATTCTGCTGTACCATGATCATGGCAAGCGAAATAAGGGCACCTTGTCGAACAAAGTCGGTAGAGTCCTTCATCATAGGCTCAAGCAGGTCAATGGCCTCGTCGAGCCCGGTTCCCGCGCAAGCGATGCCTAGGGCCATGGTCGCACCGTATCGGACGTGGGGGTTGTACGACTCCGCCAGCAGTTCGACCATACGAGGAACGCTGCCTGGCTTTCGGAAAAGGACGAAGCCCAAGCTCATGACAGCCACTCTTCGAACATCGTCGCTGACATCGCTGACGGCAACGTGGAGCAGTCTACGCACCGCCTTGTTACTCCCAGTTCCGCAGTACGCAAGTGCGATCGTCATGATACCTCCGTATCGCAGTGTCGGATCCGGGTCGTCGAGCAGACCGTTGATGAGTTCATCGGCAGCCTCTTGCCTCGCGTACATGATCAAAGCCATGCCCATGGCGAGACCGCGGACAATCTTCTCGTGCTGTGTGTCGTGTGCGTACTGAATCATATCCTCGAGAGCCTTGATGTTGCCTGTGCCGAGCATCACAAGACCCATGGCAAGACCCACTGCCTCACCGTTGATGGCGGAGTCGGTGTACAAAACATTCTTGAACGCGTCGAAGATTTCCTCGGAACCAGTAGCCATACCAGCAACACCCAAGCCGAGAGCTCCGCCGTGCTGGACCACTTCTTCCGTAGCGTCTGTGAACTGCTTGAGCAGATAGTCCAAAACGTGGGTTCCATGGTTTGAGTAGATCAGGCCCAGCGCGTAGAGCGATCCTCCCTGCTCATAGTGTGAGTTGGACGAAACAGCCTCTTTTGGAAGGTATGGCTCTAGGAGCTTCTGGCCTTGGGTGATGTTGCCTCGGTGAATGGCACCTAAGGCGGCGGTAGCCGTGAACTTTGACCAGTTGACAGCCTTACCAAGCCAGTCGAGGTTCTCGCGGAAGAACGTGTCGTTCGTAGTTCCCGCGTTCATGAAAGCGTTTGCGAAGGTGACACCTGTGTGGAAGATCGAGTTCCGCGACTCCAAGCTGTCTCGAATCTTGTTGAGGATGCTCTTGTCGGCATGGTTGTTACGGTAAAGAAATTCGAGGTTCAGTTCAACGCTCTTGGTTCCCTGAAGTACTTCGCGCACCAAGGTGAATGCCTTGACTCCCTCTTCAGAGGGCGATTTTGACTTCGTGCGGGACACCACAGTAGAGACATTGCTAGTGTCCATGTTCGAAAGTAGACCTTCGGACTCTTCGGCTTCGTCCCGAGGCTTGTGTGACGCGTCGCCGTTGGCGGCCGGCTTATCCTCATTCTTCTCCTCGGCTGGCAGCTCCTCCATGACCTTTGCCAGGAATTCTTGTGTGCCGTTCTCGTACAGATCAAACGATATCTGGTATGCGATGGCTAGCGACTTGCCGTCGCCCTTTTCAACAAGCTGTCGAATGAGGTTTGAGGCCATGGAATGCTGGTTCAAGTAGACGACGCACTTTGCGATCGAGAAATAATCTGGGTTAGGAATATCGTTGAGGAGATCGAGGATGAGGCGGAGGATCTGAGCGTGTTAGTCTACGCCTTTGCGCTTGACGAAGCTTCTTACCTCGTTCCTGAGCCCCCGTTCCTGGACCACGTTCATGCAGATGTCCAAAACGTACTCCATCAGCTCCTCGCTCTTGCTTGGAGTACCAGACGCAGGTTGCTTGCCTTGCTTCTTCTCGTCCTCGTTCGCCCGGAGGAAACACTCCCTGAGAACTTCCAAGTTTCGGGCTTCAATAGCGATGCCTACCACCTGTTTGTGTTCGCCGTTCTCGTAGCAGCTCTCGAAAACACGCCGTATGGTACCCTGGAGGCTCTTCTGGACGCTTCGTTGAAGGACCAACGGGGTGGGGTGGGCACCAGCCACACCCGCGTTGCCGCCGCCGGGTACTGTAGGGTCGAACGTTGTCGAGTCTTCTCGCGAGAGCAGGGATTTGGAGGGTAGAGCAGATTGCGAGAAGGGTGTTATCGGGGAGGTGAGGCCGGCTGATGCGGGTCCGCCGCCAGTTGCGTTCTTATCGAACGATGTGATCAACTGTGGTGGCGACTGGTTCGCTCGGCTTATCGGCGTGGGAGGGTTGTGCATCGCAGAGAGAGCAATGTAGGTATCTAGGCACTTCGCTACAGAGCTGTTAGTCATGTACATGGATTCAAGCTGACGCGGGACCTTCATAGCTCGTTTTGTCGCCTGTGGTGGGCCTACACGTCCCATCTGCTTGCGCGATAGACCTACCTAAGATTGTCTCCTCAAACTCTCCCGAATGGTGGATGTCGAAGAGCTTCCCCGCGCCGAGCGCAAAGACCATACTCTCGTTGTACTCCTGCAGCTGATAATACACCTTCGCGGCGACCAGAGCCGCAAGCTCTCGCTCGGGAAACGACTCATCCTCGTAAAGAGCCTCGCTGTGACGGCGAACGTTAGCGACTTATTCTAACGCGATAGACATTTCGGACATATTGGAGGAAGCGCTTACATTTGACTGACCGAGCCAGCGACCTCCGGCCACAGCAGGTCAATCTCCTCGTTTAACCGATGCAGGGCAAAGGAGCGCAGGGCTGGGTCCGGCTCAGAGAGGAAGCCGACGACGCCGGCGGCAGACGTGAGGCCGACCATCGTGGGTGAAGCGTGCGGGTCGATAGAACGGTCTCAGGACTGTGGGAGCGTGTCCGCGATGCGGGCGTGGTGTTCGTAGGCCGGAGAAGACGGTGGAAGGAGATGGAGCTGTAGCGTTCCGGGGCGGATGAAGTGTCGCAGCGCGGTGCAGAGCAGTGGTTCTAGCCGGTAAGTTGAAGGAGAGACGAGAACGGGAAAGGCGGCAGAGATGAAGATGGTGAGTGCCGTGGCGGTTGAGCTGTGGTGTTCACGCGTAAGAGACAACACTAGAGCTTCGACCTGTCGTCAGTCGCCGCATGTGCTGGGCCCGTGCGCCTGCGCATTACTAACTTAGGCATCACACCCACCGCGTCACTGAGGAGTGTGCAGTCCCAAATTGCTTTTTAAAAGCCCATCAATTTCTAACTCAAATACCACCGTAATTAATGCGCATGTTTGTGTGTGATCGTTGGCCACAGAGTCCATCTCCTTTTCACACCATCGTCTCGTGATTGCAGTTGACAAGAGTCCCCCAGATTTCTGACATGCCGGTACTCTACCAGGAACAAGTCACTCAAAACCTCATCATATCAAAAATAGTATCATACTTCCTGCTGTGCTGCTGTGCAAACATTGGGTATCATTTCTCAATCAAACGCCACGACTAAATGCTGTATGCTCCTTCCGAAACCAAAAACCGTAAACCTTTTGTCAAGAATCAACACCGGACCCCAAAACTCGAGTACTAGTACAAGCGCAGAAGTGACCTCTTTCGGAATCTGCGAAGAGAAACATCGTGTGCGATCCGGTATTTATTCCACCTCAAGCAACTGGAGCGGCTGGCGTTATTTCGCGCGATAGGACGCGCAGGTTGTTCATCATTCCGTTGACCAAGCTCTCGAAGCTGTTCGGCTGCTGATGCCGGACGCAGTCTCCGTTCTGCAGGAGGATGTCCGAGTTGAGCTCAAATTCGAGCTCGTGGTTCTTTGTGCCGCCGGAGCTGACCTGCGTCAAGTCGATCTGGAAGGCCTCCAACCAACTGTACGATACACGATCTTTGTAGCGCTTCATGGATTCCGCGTCGCGTCCAACCTCTGTGACTGGTGTCAAGCCATCCACAGGCCCAGGGTACTTGATTTCGAGATTGACACCGATTCGGTAGTCCCATTCCGTTTGTGGGGAGCATATCTCCAAATTCTCGATGCGAAGTTTGATGAGCGCAGTAGGCGGTTTCGTAGGGTCTTTGGGGTCCCGGGTTACGCGTATCCGTTGGCGCTTCTTGGACAATCCGATGAGCTGCCGCGTGTAGGGAGGTAGCAGGGTGAATGCATGCTGATCCAGCTCGAAGAACTGGTCCTCCTCCCTTGTATGCTTGTATTGGACCTTCGCGCGCATGGCATCAGACGCGTTCGACTTCTGAACCTGCTTGTTGAGGTAATTGTTCATCATTTTGTGTTGTGGCATCGTCATGGTGCTCTCGAACTTGAAGGTCTCTGCCATCTCGGGCCTGACAATGCCTTCTGTGCTGGTGATGCTTTGTATGCGCTGGCCTGACTCTTTATGTAGTAGCTGCCCCCATCGCGCCTCGACCTCAACCTGAATGGTGTCGGGAGCCTCATCGATGGCTTTCCTGACCTCTTCATTGATGATGACCTTGTTCCATATGAAGTCGCACACTCTGCGCGATACGTCGTCGTAGATGCGGGCGTCGTCCGAAATCGGTCTCTCATAGCCAATGAGTTCATGTGATGTAATGGGCTGAGGCGGAGGCGCGCTGAAGGCATTCGGGGGTGGTGGACCGTTGCGCATCGGCACCGCGGTAGGCGGAGCTGGAGCTTGAGCTTGGGGATCAGGAGCAGGCCGAGACTGCTCGCGTCGTTTCTGCCACGCCTGGAATGACAGACCGTCGAAGATTTCATCTTCTTGAGCAGCCCATATCGGCTTGGGGTCATGTCTTTTGCGTTTGCGATTCATTGGATTGTTGTTTGTAGTGACGGGTGGAGTCGGGAGCTGCGCGGAGGAGATCGAAGGGCTGGGCGCGAGATAATTGTGGGAACCAGAAAGCGAGCGGCGCGGAGGCGCCTCTGACACGGGATTTACGAGGGCAGCGATATCCATGTTGGCGGTGTGAAAGGCAGCCCTTGTGCTCTCACTGCGCCAGGTCTTTGTAGCGCTTGCCAAGCCAATGTTGCCTTACGGTGCCTGATGACTAAGACATCTCTTCTTTGATGGAGTCTCAGAAGTGAGTGAGACCGGCCCACTGCATTGGGAACTGACCTGTCTCGGCTTGCTTGTTGCACCAACAGACTCGTCCGGGCTCTCGCGGCCGCACTTGCAACTGTGGCTTGCTAAGCCTGAGCGCCGCATGTTCTAAAAAGCAGGTTACCATCAGGATCAGTCTTATTGGCTAGTCGCATGTGCTGCATTCATCTGCTACATTATCGTCTCTTCTTTCCATCGTGTACGCCCATCAACCCCAATCGTCTCTTATAGTCTACCAGTTTCTCGAATCCAAGGCCGTTGCGGTGCTATTGACCACACACCTATCATCAACACATCTAAGCTTCCTGGTCGAGACCAAGATCCTCAGTTGCACGCACGAGGCGGAGAGTGTTGGTGTGGCCCATGCCCCCCCTCCAGCCCTGGACACATACAACAGCGTCGCCCTTGGAAAGCACGCCGAGCTTGATCGCATTCATGATACCCCACTTCAGGCGGCGGTCGACGTCCTCCTGCCAGGGGCTGGTGTTGAAGTCCGGCTTGTCTTCGTCGAAGTAGAAAGGATACACGCCGCGGTACAGGTGTGCGTACTGTCACAGTTAGCTCAGAGAATTGACAGGGTCACACTGAGACATACCCTAGAGGCCATTGCGCTACGGGTAACCATGATAATGGGGCAAACGGGTCGGTACTTGGACACAAGACGGGCGGTGGTTCCACTGGAAAGGGTTAGCTCAGGTAGAGTGCATACGCTGGGTTCATTACCTCGTGGTCAGGACCAAGATAGCACCGGCGTTCTGCTCCAGTGACGCACTAACGGCTGCCATGGCGCATGTCTCTGTGGTCGGGCACGGCATCGGAGCCAGCTTCCGCAGCTCGTCGAACGCGTTCACGTACGGGATGGCGACCTCAGCGAGCAGGCACGTCTCGTGCATAAGCGTGACAGCCTCCACGGGGTAGTTGCCCTTGGCGGTCTCGCCAGACAACATGACACAGTCAGCGCCGTCGAGGACAGCGTTTCCGACATCGCTGACTTCGGCACGAGTCGGACGGGGGTTGTACGTCATGGACTCCAGCATCTGCGTGGCACAGATGGCGGGCTTGCCGGCAATGTTACACTTGGTAATCATCATCTTCTGGGCGATGAAGACCTGGCTGGGCGGGATCTCGATACCTAAGTCACCACGGGCGACCATGACACCATCCGTCTCCTTGAGGATCTCGTCGAAGTTGTTCACACCCTGCTGGTTCTCGATCTTAGCAATGATCTGGATGTCCTTGCCCTCCTCGCCGAGGACCTCGCGGATAGCCGTGATGTCGCTTCCGTGGCGGATGAAGGAGGCAAAGATCATGTCAACGCCGTTCTTGACACCGAATCGCAGATCGGCCTTGTCCTTCTCGGACAGCGGGGGAAGATCGACATCGGTCTTGGGCAGGTTGACGCCCTTTTTGGAGGAAATCTTGCCGTTGTTCACGCACTTGCACTTGAGCGTCTGCTCGTCGGTGACCTCGAGGACCTCGAAGGAGAGGACTCCGTCGTCGACGTAGATGATACGGCCGGGCGCGATCACCTTGGTGATGTTCTTGTAGTCGACAAACCTATACTGTGTCAGTAATGGGCAGCATGCAGGAGCGTCTGAGGCACGCACATGTTCTTGTTGTCGCTCTTGGTAGCGTATGCCTCATCAGTAGTGATGTTCATGATATCGCCCGCGCTGATGGGAATGTCCGCATCGTCGACCGTGTTGCCGGTTCGGATCTCGGGGCCCTTGGTATCGAGCGCAATGGCAAGCGGCCTGCCAGGGTTCTCCTTCTCGGCCTGGCGCGCATGGTCGATAACGGACTGGTGGTAGTCGTAGGTGCCGTGGGAGAAGTTCATGCGGACGACATTGAGACCCGCCTTGCGCAGCGCGTTGATCTTCTCAGCCGAGTTTGTCTTGGGCCCAATGGTGCCGATGATGGACGTCCTGCGGTACTCTTTGGCGGGCTGGTACTCGGTGTTGAGCTGCGAGAGCCATTCGATCCGGGTCCGCCCCGCGTTGAGGTGGTCGAGAGCGTTCGCCATGGCGGTGAAGAGTTTCGGTGGCTTGGGGGGTGGTGGAGGGGAGGAAGGGGGCTGCGAGAAAAACTGGTCAGAGAAATTCCCGTAATCGTGTGTACAGGCGCTATCAGGTGGTGGGCTGCTAACTCACGTAAGTGTTGACTGTTGGGGGAATTTGGAAAGCGAGCTAGCTGGAGCTCCTCTTCGCTGATTTTTGGCGCGGGGCAGCCGGCGAATTGGTCGACAGGCTTGGAGCGTGCGGCGAGCAGCAGAGGTGATAGGACTTGCTGTGAACGAGGCCTGCAGTGTCTTATAGTCTGCTTACAACAGCTGAGCAGCCGTAGTTACTGGTCGGCCGGACGCGACGTAAGAGAATTGTTTTTCCAACAGCGGCACCCCACCCTGCGCGTTACATCATCCGTGGCCAAGGTCTAGATAAGGTCGAGACTCTCTGGAGATTGGACGCTTGAAATCTTTCTGCAATACTTTTGTTTCACGCAAGGCGAAAACCTCCATCTCGGGGTCGGCGCGCACATGTCCATCGCTCTGGCGCGTCGCGCCGCGGCGGGTCTAACGCTGAGGTGGGGGCTTGGGGGCGCCGTGTTCTGAGGATGTTTCATTGAGGAGTGTCACAAGAGGGCGCAAGTCATACAGTGCAGTCAGGAGACGGCCGTCTTTTATATCCGAACTATAGCGCTTCCATCTTTCCGATGTCTGCCCCCCATAGGCCTGGAGACCCGAGGATGTTGGAAGAGGGACCGAAGCTGCGAGGGCCGAAGTGGATCCATTCACATGTTCCGTAAACGCCAAGCCAGGCACCAGCCACACCTGATCATCTTCCTGCGAACCGAACCGTCCCTATACACCTAGATACAGCTCCTTGCGCACGCGATACCCCAGACCGCCACGACAGACGTTCTCCGTGATCTCTACACCATCTCCCTTCTTAACTCCCTGGAGCACTGCCACGATGGTTGTACGTAACTCTCCTTGCTCATCCCGTGCATCTGCGCGACAGCTACTCGAGTCGCAACCTCAATAGCTCACACCTCTCCTAGCTCGGCAAGGTCGCCCACTATGCCTTCGACGCAGTGCTAAGTACGTCCACCCCATACATCCCGTCTACCCGTCTCTCCCTACTAACCGGTGCAGTATCCGCCTTTCTCGCCGGCGTCCGTCGCTCCACCGGCCTCACGTATGTCCACTCCCCCACGCGCGAATAACCCGCACATTTCCCACCACTCCCGGCCGTGGAACCCAAACACAGCGAACCGCCTCCACGCCGATCCACCGTCACATCACACCACACGCAGCAGGAAGCAAGGCTAACTTTTCCCCGCTCCCCACTTGGGGACGGGACAGTCCTAGTGTACGTTCAGAAAACTTTACTGAGACGCCTGGCGTGAAGAAATGGATCGACAACTACCTCTGGGTCGGCGAAACCGTCATGGACCAGAGCGTTGCGATATTTGGATCGTCGTCGTACTTTGAGCGGAAGCGCTGAGGTGGCCTGCCGGACCAGGGGGAGACGAGGTCGGATGGTACTAGAGGGAGGAGAGGATGCCTCATTTCTATAAGCATGACAGGTTCATGAGCAGGTTGCATGCGCGCATGTCTACGGATGTACTCTAACGGACGAGGTCGGGTGAAAGGCATGCACGGACACAGGTTCCTCTGATTCACGATTCGGCTACACAGGCGTACGGGGGTTTCACTTCGATTTCACTGTCGATATACCAATCTCAACTATGGTTGTTCATCAGTTTGTTTCTCTCACACATGATACCGGAGGAAGAGTACCACGAAGGGGCGAAGATAAATGCAAACATGAGCATGACAGGCTCGCAGGAGGGAGGTCCTATTATTTGCGAGAACAGGCACTGGCACACCTGGCAAAGAGGTTAAGCAGGGTCTTATAGCCGCTTCGAGTGGGCTCGTTAGGTTTGATAACTGGGTCGTTGCCGTGAGATCCGAACTGCACGAGATACTGCACAAAAAGAATCTGATCGCCGCTTCGGCATGTATTCGAGAGCTGGTATGCAATGGACGTGGCCTCCGTCGCTCGAGATGCGAAATAGAGTCATCCCAACCTAACTCCTTCGCTTGAACCTGAAGCCCGTCTCCTCCTCATCACTACTATCATTCCTCCTCGTCATCCTGCCCTTCTTCGCCGCAGGCTGTCCTGAAGCGACACTGACAGGAGGTCCCCTCTTTCTGCTATTACTCGCACTACCCCGCTGCGTCTGCGTATCCTCCAGCTGCGTCTCTTCAACACGCTGCGTCTTCCCGCTACTCCTCTGCGTCCTTCCGCTGACTACTGGTCCATCATCATCATCGCCACCGCTATCCTCGACATTGACGACCTCAGCAGGAGGCTCCTTCTTCCTCCTGCGGGAGAATCCTGTTTCCGCTTCAGACTCGCTGTCCGCCGCACGTCCCACTCTGCGCGCAAGTCTACGCTCGTCTTGTTTGGTTCGGGGTGTGGGTTCAGTGTCTTCGAGGAAAAAGGCCGAGTCGCCGAAACCTTTCTTCTGTGGCGCTTCTTGAAATGTGACGAGCACCCTCTGGGATTGCGGACCTCGCTCCGCACCGCGCCGCCGGAACTTCTTAAAGTTCTTGCGGCCATCCCAGTCCGGGTTCCAGCGATCGCTATGCGCTCCCGAGCGATTCTTTGGTCTCTCTCCTAACTCTCTGAGCGGCATGTCCCCAATCTCAACATTGGCCCGAATGTCGGCAATATCGACGCCTTCTAGTGCTTCTCGCAGACTATCTTCCTCCATTCTGCGCTTTTCTTCGTCCTCTTCGATACGCCTGCGTGCTTCTTTCCTGACGTCCACCTCCTTGACCGCTTTTTTCTTCGTCTTCTGCATCCGTTCAATGAGCTGAGCGGCTTTGGTCTTCGGTTTCTGAGCTGATGGTTGCACTTCAGGCTCTACGGATGCGGAAGGGGCGCGAGTGGCGGCTCGTTGGCGCTTGATGGCTGCTGCGGCAGGGAAGAGTACGTCCATTTGCTCGGCTTTGTCTTCTTCGCTGACCTGAACTTGAGACTGGGTAGCGTGGCGCGACTGTGCTGCTACACCAAACTGTGAAGTTTCCTGAACTGGCATGGACTCCTGCATATCTTCCATAGGCGTGTCCTCAACCTTGCGTACCTTGCTCGGAGGCTCATAGTCGTCAAAACCCGTGAAACGACTTGTGACTCCTCTTCGTATCGGCCGTTTGCGCGGATTAGGTTTCACCGACCCCTCTTGTGGCGCTGAGCTGGCTTCTGGTACCTGTGATGTAGCTCTAGGTTGCGAGGCAAGAGACGCTTCACGCGCAGTGCGCTCTGTTCGCGTAGGCAGTGGCATACTAGAGTCGACATCCATGATTTGCGCGGGTGGTCTTCGTAGTGAAGAAGTATCTTTCGATACGATAGCGTCCAAGAATTCATTCTGTAGAATCGATCTTTGGTTCAGCGCTTGGTCCACGCCAGTGACAAAATTCGTCGCCCAGTCCTGTAGCTCGTCCGACGCGATTGAAAGTCGGATGGTGACTACTGGGAGAGCGCTATTGCTGTCCTTGGCTCGTTTCTTCTGCCCGGTAACGCTTTTCACGTAATCGACATATTCTTGGACTGTGGTTTCGCCCAGGCGAATGCCGTAAAGCAGCGCTTTACCGCCCCCACCAGCAACAACCTGATGTAGATTGGAATGCTGAGCCTCGTCGAAAAAAACGAATGTGAGCCCGGAGAACACCTCGGACCGAGCGGGGTCGGGCTCAAGCATCTGATCAGGTCGCGGAATGGGTTCCTGTCCCGCTGGAGATATGTACTCTTTCTCTTGCGGCCACGACACATCAAAATCCTCTTCCAATTTTGACGGCACATAGACGTCACTTTCGTTCAACGAATATTGTGCGGCCTCTAGGATTGCGTCGAGGAATTCGGTAGTCACTATCGGTGTCGCGGAGACGAGAGCCTGCAAGACCTTGGGCAGGTTCCTCTTCTGCGATACCACGTGCGTCGTCTTGCCATACACGAACTCGGACGAGGTCTTGATGTCGATCGCATGCAGCTGGGCGCTGCGCGTCTTCATCCGTTCCGTCTCTTTTGAGGCGTATGTGAACACAACATCCTGCCATTTAAGCGCAAAGGCGGGGTACGAGTGCGACAGCCTGATGGTGTGCTCGGTGCCGGTGAGAGTGGCCTTATTATACGCAATACCGCCGTCCGTCTCCTTTGTGCTTTTAAGCGTTTGTCCGTCGTCAATAACGGTGCCCTGCCGACAGCTGAGGTCTGTGACTTCGATCTGCGACCTCGCGTGCAGCTTCGTGCCGTGCTCTGGCGCAACTTCGAGCACCCTTATCATCATGTGCTTGCGCGACACATTTTTGTTGTCGATGAAGACCTTTATGCCTTCGGTCTGGTTCCCGTCGGGCTTCGTGCGGCCGAACAGCTGCTGCGATCCAGGCCTCAGCCATACACGCTTTCCGCCGAACAGGGTTTCGTGTTCGAGGAACCACATCGTGGGGGTCGGTCGTGGTGGGTCGATGCGGCGAGAGACGGCGGGCTCTGTTTGAGCGCGAGAACTCAGGGCTCGGCGACGCAGTGAAGCATTCGGGCGGCTGCGGAAGAGTGCAGGCGGCGGTGAATTAGGTCGATGGCTCTGGTGTGCTGGGAAGGGTTTCAGCCTGACCGCCGCCGCGTCAGAAACACCAGGCGCCAGGCGCACGCGAGCTCACGTGTGCCCGTGCACCAACATGCTTGTCCAGATGGTTCTGACACCACTTCCGAGGGTGGTGGGTATCCAATTTCGCCTTCCACGTTTAAAGGAGGACCGGTGCGTTCGAATAAAACCTACCGAGCTATACAACCTACGAGGACGCCGAATCCCGCTCGACAATTGCAAGCGCACCTAGAGACAGCACAACTACATGCGAGTCCTTCAATACGCACAGAAATTATTTGTGCTCAACTAGAGGCTCGGGACCAGGGTCCATTGATCTAAGCTTATTTATCATATGATGGTGACTATCCAAACCTCTAGTCCAATAGACGTAACACGGAGTGTGACCTTCCAACGTCCCAAGTCTATGCGAAGACAGCTCTCGTGCGAATTCTAGACAACTCCACTAACTCGCATGGTAAGCTGACGTGTGTAGGTAAACTTTATCCATTGGCCCCTCCCCAACACCGCACTGGAGGCCTGATTATCTCATCACCATGCCCAATTTGCGTTAGCACCTTGGAATGTCTGTTGTCAGCCGTATTATTTTCCCTGCACGATGACTTATACACACAACTTTTGCTCAACACCTAGCCATCTGTAAAGTACATGTAGCGAATTCCTGACGAATTCTGACGAAGCAGCTCACGTAGAGCATTTATATTAGTACTGCTACATAGGTTGGCAACCCGTGCTAGCTACATCGAAACGAGGAGTAGGACGAGCATTCACTGCACTTCACTGACCGCCAGTTCTCGGAATGTGTTTCTTCCTAGCCAACCGCCAAAAGATCCCGAGATGTTTGATGTAGGGTCTTGCTTTGTCTTACAATGCTGGATATTAGTCTGCGGCACGACGTCAGCACCACCTTTGATAGTGTCAGCTTCTGATCCTGGCTACAGGCTAAGAACGAAGCACAGTGGATAGCGTCAGTAATTAGGGCAGCTATGCGTACGCCGTCTGTGGTCGATCGTCGCTACGACTGGAGCATAGCCCCATACAGACACGGCATTGGTTCGATTCGGCGACTTGGACTTTGCGGCTTCCATGTACCAAGGACCTAGGTTCCAATCCCGCTAGCGCCAACTACACCCCCGCTTCAGCTGCTCCGGCTAGTATATATTCAGGTGGATGCACGGCAACCTTATGTTTGTTTATAACAAAGGAGTTTCTTCTTCCTCTCAGTGCGTTCAACTCGTCTCAACCCTGTCTAGAGGACTCAACATCATCACCGGTTAACTAGTACAGGATCAGCAAAATATTTATTCCAAGATGTCTACGGGTGACTTCATTAACAAGTCGTACGACTACATCGTTGTCGGCGGTGGCACTGCCGGTCTCGTTGTCGCCGCCCGCCTCAGCGAAGATCCCAATGTCACTGTTGGGGTCATCGAGGCTGGAGGAAACAGGCTTGACGACCCATTGATTGATGGCCCTAGCCTCTTCATCCAACTTTGGGACAAGCCGGAGTACGATTGGCAATACAAGACTGTTCCTCAGGTACTTCCGTCTATTGCAAGTGTGCGAGTCTCGCTGACTATTCATTCAGAATGGAACAGCCGGGCGAGTTCATGGGTGGGTACGTGGGAAGGTGCTTGGCGGGTCTTCTGCCGTCAACTACAATATGTTTTCCATGGCCTCGCGGCAAGATCTGAATAACTGGAAGGAGCTGGGCAATGAGGGTTGGGGCTTCGACGATCTAGCACCGTACTACCGGAAGTCCGAAACTTACAATCCGCCATCCAAGATTCTGAGCGCCAAGATCAACGACAAGTATGTCGACCCCTTACTACGTGGCACCAGTGGGCCGATCCAGGTCTCCTTTTGCGAGGCCGACTTCGCTTGGAATCAGGAGACATGGCCAGAAACCTGCATCGCCGCCGGCTGTACGTATCCCGGGGGTACGAGTAGTTGGACCCGTCGCTCCTCCGCGTCTGTGTACGCTGTTGTTTGCACAGTCTACTACATCGTAGCCTATCCCTAAACTTTTGAACATTTGCTGATCTTGTACCCCCGATTCCAGATCCAATGCCCAAGGATCCCCGGACTGGGTCCGCTCTTGGTGGCTTCAACCAACTGACCACTGTCAACCCCAAGACGGCACAGAGGAGCTACTCTGCGAGGGAGTATTACGAGCCAAACGCAAAGCGGTCGAACCTCTCACTTCTGACGAACGCCTTGGTCTCCAAGATTGAATTCGAGGAAAAGGGCTCAGGAGATGCCAAGGCAACAGGAGTCTCCCTTCTTGTGGACGGAGCTTCGCACACCATCAAGGTCAACAAAGAAGTCATCGTCTGCGGAGGTGTAGTCAACTCGCCTCAGATACTCGAGCTTTCTGGCGTAGGCTCACCAGAAGTGCTTTCCAAAGCTGGTATTGAAGTTGTCGTCGACAACCCCGGTGTTGGCGAAAATCTGAATGATCACACGGCTACCGGTGTTGCCATCGTAAGTAAATTACCTAGGGTCTTAGCTTCCACCATTGACAAATGTATAGCAAGTCAAGGACGAATACCCAACAGCGGAAGTCCTTTTGAGGAACCCAGAGATCGCCCAGCAAGCAATGGAAGCATACATTACTCACAAAGCTGGCCCCTTTACGAATGCCCCGACGACCACCGGCTTCGCGTCCCTGAAAATGATCGATCCGGATCTGGCCGAGCCAGAGAAACACGTCCAATCTCTCGTTGAGGAGCATCGCAAGCTGCATCCGGACGCTGACTCAGCTGGCCGTAACAGCATGTTAGCACGCCAGTTGCTCGATCCCAAGGAAGCAGCTTGCCAGATGGTGTTCCTCACACTCGGCGCTGATATAAAATATGCGGACCAACCAAGCAAGTTGTTCCTGCACGATGCCCCCGGTAATTGGTGTATCGTGGGACCATGCTCTACACGCTCGCTATCTCGCGGAAGCATACACATCAACTCAGCCGATCCTACCAAGTACCCCACCATCGACCCCGCCTACTTCAGCCACCCACTCGATCTCGACATTAGTGCCCGCGGCCTACTCCACGCCTTGAAGCTGGCGTCATATGAGCCACTCCGGTCGAAGCTGAAGCTATCCGAGAACGGAGAAGTCATTGTGCATCCAGCAGCTGGCACTATTCCCACAACGTTGGAAGAGGCGAAGAAGGCGGTGTCTGCTAATACGGTGACGGAGTACCATCCCATTGGAACGTGCGCTATGTTACCGAGGGAAAAGGGAGGTGTCGTTGACAGCCAGCTCAAGGTGTATGGGACGAGTAACGTGAGGGTGGTTGATGCATCCATCTTCCCTCTGCATGTTCAAGGCAACATCGTTTCGTTGGTGTATGCGGTTGCTGAGAAGGCGGCGGATATAATCAAGGGAAAGACGGCCGAGTGAATGGAGCTGACGGGCACTGAGACCGGGCTTGAATAGCGAGTAGCTAGTAATAGCAAAAGTTATGCAATGAGAATTGCGAAGGACAGCAAGGTCGAGACTTTGAGACACCTCACTTCAGCTGTTTTACTCCAAAGTTCGGGGGAAGAGGCGCGGATATCAGATCTGAGCGAACTAGGTCCGAAGCATCTCCGCTCTGTGCTGGTGTGTTGATCGCGTAAGAATCTCACATGGAACTCAGACGCGTTCCTCGACGCGAAACCTAGTTGTGGACCGGTCGCGTGGAACTAAACCCTAGACAACTATGTTCAAAAGAGGAAACGCTAAAGTCGCGACAAAGGTGTGGGGTTATCAATGACGTACACGAGTTCGAGGAAAGCGTTGACTATTTAATTCTTGCAGTCGTTAACATCAGATTCTAACGACAGGTTGATTGAACCTTAGACACGATGACAAAGCGACCAACACATGCCGCCGTCACCCAGTTCATCTCTGCAGTGCTTCTACCGAAAACAAACGACGTTCAACTGCTCTACCACGTCCCTCGTCATCCGAAGTACGATGCGGATACCGCTCGAGTCGACCAGATCGTACTGGGCGTTACGCCGACACCTGGAGTATACGAACGTATCGGGCTTGAAGCTACAAAAGCAGTGGTCACCGTACCTAGGGACGCTCTCCCTCGACCGCCGCGAACAGTATGCTTCCTGCATCGACCGTTCACGCTCGAGCGTCGACGCATTCGCCGGGGCACGCTTGTGCTCGCGAGCCACACCTCGTTTGATGAAATACTCACCGTGGGCTGGAACCTCGCGCTGGCTGAGCGCTTGAACATGAATGTTAGTGAGAGTATATGCGTGCAGGGGTACAAAGGCGATGCAGAGAGGAAGATTGGTGTTATCGGTCAAGTCTCCATGTCCCGTGGTCTTCTCGCGAGCCGTATCAAGCAGGAGTTTGGGACCGTGGAGGCTGTTTACGAAGGCATGTCGGAAGACATAGGTGTCGTGGCCATTATGAACGCATTCAACGCTGGCGAGGTGCAGCGAGTCTTGGGGCTGGCCCAAGAGCGGGGGTGGCTTCGAGCGGGTGAACATGCTGGTGGACAGATGCTCTATCTCACCGGGCAGCCGCGCGAGAGCGGGTTGTTTGCTACGAACGAGTCTGGCATGTCTGTCGTGTGCGTTGGGCACCGTAGTGCGGAAGAGTGGGGCATCCGATATATGGCTTCGAGTCTCAGGACAGCTTTCCCGGATGTGAGCGTCAAAGAGGTGTATGAAGAGGAAGTGCCTGTGCCAAAGCCCAACTGAACGGTTGGCCTGCAGACGTGGCAGAAGTTGAAGCCCTACTTGCAAGATGGTTGGGTTGGCTGATGTCTCGACCATGCGTATTGGCCGGTTCGAAGAGTGAAGGTGAAGGGCACGCGTGGTGGAGGAAGCTACGATGGACCACGGATGGCCGCACTTCTACCAGCCCACAAACCCTCTCCCACCTAGTTGGCGACACCCACCACCACACTGAACAACCTCTTGGAACACGGGTGACGCTTGGTAGCCGCACCTCTGCCAGCATGCCCGTAGGTTTCGTTGAAGAGCTTCTTGGGTACGATACCGGCTACTTCCCTACAGCTGTGTGACCAGATGACTGACAAGGAGTACAGCACCGAGTTCGCTGCACGATGGGAGTCGCCTCGCAAGCGCTCAAGACCCGCGCCTGACGAGCCTCCAGCAGCACCTCCACCCAGGCGCAGCAAGCAGGGAGCCATTTGTCCACATTCCATGATGGTTGTCCGCTCGTCACGACACGTTGCTGCCGACAGGAAGCAATGCTCGATATGCCTCGAAGACTACTTTGATACCCCGGACGGCCGCGAGCGAGTCCTTCCCGTTAAGCTGGGCTGTCAGCATGTCTTCTGTCGGGAGTGCATCGAAACTCACCTCTCATCCAACATCAGATGCCCGGTGCCATGGTGCGAGGCACAACTACCACCCCTCCAACCGGACCATTGCGAGCTCTGCGCCTACTGGGAAAGGAGCCATGCTGATTCCCTTGTTCTTACCGTGCGCGCTCAGGAAATGGCCAGCAGCATTAAAGACGGCCTCGATCAGCTCGCCGCAGAATCGCACTTCTTCAAGATACCCAAAAAGGCAAAGGAGCGCCTCATGGCTCACGTTCGTGGTACCTTGGCCCGCTACGAATGGCAGTTTCACTCTGGCATCGATCTCGCTGAGCTACTTGACCCTTTCCTCCTCGCCATTGACCGTACCAAAGCACGAGCGCACTACGGTGCTAAACTGAGCGCGTCAGCACCAGATCCAACCGTATTCCCAACCCGAGGGCACGATCCAGACGACTACCCGACCGGACAAGAGCCTTGGATTGCTGCTTTCTTCAGGCAATGGGCACTCGATTACGAGAAGGAGAATGGCGAGGTCAAGCAGGGCTGGGGTGTGTGGACGAAGCCATCCGAGAGTGATGGCACGGACTGGGAGTGGCCATACAAGCGTATCTTGGCCCACAAAACGGAGACGAACAGCGAGGTCCGCTACTTAGTAAAGTGGGTTGGCCAACGCTTCCCGGCATCGTGGATTAGGAAGGAGCAATTGGCAGGAGATGCTCACATGGCATACGACAAGGCGCACGGAGTCGTGCATGCTGAGTAACTGAGGTCGACACATTCCAACGTCCAGGACTCGGGGCGAGTGACGCTTTGACGGTACGTAGATTGTACCAAATTGACTTTCACGAAATTCTCGGCAGATAATCATGTGCATATGCATAGCAACTGGGAGGCATTTCATGCTCGCATCATGTCGAGGTCGGCTGTAAATAGGAGAACATGTCCAAGCTGTCGGTCTCGCCTTCAGCATTGTAGCGGCTACAGAGCGTGTATACCTGGAAACTCCTCTGACTACCAATCGTTCTACTATCATTTTCCCTTTTCCTCTCTTCCAACCTATCAGACCAAGTTGCGCACATACTGTGCGTCAAATTTCTCAAAACGAACACCAAGCACCTATCCGCTCACCACCGCCACTCGCCTCCGCGACCCTATCCAGACGTCCAATCTCGAATTAACCTTCGCGCCGCACCGCCACCTCCACCAAGCCCACCCAACAACCGCCTTGTGTCGAAACAATCTCCGTAGCGCCTTCTTGACCAGCCGCCAATGATGGCCCCCACACCCCTGTCCGTCAAGATCGCCACGCCGTGCCTCGTCTCGGCAAAGCGCCAGGAACCACCACAGCCGTGCGAGGCTTGTCGATAGGCTCAAACCAGCAATCAATGTGCTCGTCTCTGCCGAGATGCCCGTCGCGAATTGAAGACCTCCCCTTTCAAGACCACGCCATTGCGCGCATGCTGGTGCACGATCATGTGCGTTAGCACCTGGTGCGTAGTGCGAGTGAGTGGTTTGCATGAGGCAGGTGGGTAATCTGCAGCGGTTCGCCACCCGCCTGTTTCGACGGAACTCAGGACGAATGGCAGCGCGGAACATGGGCGCGTTGCACTTGCAAGCCTTGGAGCGAGGCCATACGGTCTGATTAAGTAGACGCAGTGGATCCCTGGAGGGGGATGGCTAATTCGCGTAGTCCGGACGCGGCAGGCGGTACGTTGGCTGTGCCTGAATGGTGGAGGTGCTGATGCGAGCATGGTGGACCTGGTATAAGTCTGGGTGCTTCGCTGTTCATGGTGGTGTAGTTCAATCAGTAGTCTGTTCATATTCTGTCTCTTGCTCTCTCGCTGCTCGCCGGCAAGACTCCAGCACTTCTCACTATGCTCGCTGCCTTGCAACTACTGGCCGTTGTCGCTGGTGCGCGGAGTGTTCTATCAGCGCCGACGAAGGTCGAGGAGAGGCAAGCTCCGCAGGGTGTCCCGGACTTTGTGCTCAAGTATGGTGAGTGCACCTTTCCCCTCCATCAAGTCTAGTTTTGGTACTGGGACGATCCGGACATGGGCATCTTGTTCGTCAGCAAGTGCTCGACTCCGATCGACGACCACGCCTTCCCCCTTCGTATATTCTCCGAATCAGCAATAATGCATGGCCGCATTCGGAACATACACACCTCCATCGCACATCTGCGTGATCAAAATTACTAATACCAGCCAGCACCCGTCGTCTACCTCCACTCACAAGACCCATATTTCCCCTCGGACCTGCAAACACACCTCTCGCACTCCACCCCACGCGTAAACTTCAACCCCGTCTCCGGCCCCTCCCCATTAAACCTCGACAATCTCGACCAACTGGGCGGCGACGTGTGGCTAACATCCAATGATGATGTGACGCAAAACCCGGACTGGATCAAGGGCGTCCGACCGGATAGTAGTGGGAAGACAGAAGGAAAGACTGCTGCTGTCGTGGTGAATGACAAGGGAAATGGGAATGTGGACGCCTTTTACTTTTACTTTTATACGTACAATTGGGGTGGTCTCGTTGCGAAGATTCTTGGGTTTAAGGGTTTGAACTTTGGTGCGTTGCTCCCTCTTCCCCTTATCACCCCCCACTATACAAGAATGCCGCGCTAACTTGGCCCAGGCAACCACGTAGGCGACTGGGAGCACATCATGGTCCGCTTCAGCAACGGCCAACCCCAACACGTCTGGTACTCGCAACACGCCAACGGCCAAGCTTTCCAGTACGGCGTCACGGAAAAGCACACCGACAACCTGCGCCCCGTCGCCTACAGCTCGAACGGCTCGCACGCCAACTACGCCATCGGCGGCGGCCACGACCACGTCATTCCCAACTTGAATCTTCCCGGTGGCGTGCTGGTCGACGAAACAGAGCGCGGTATCTTTTGGGATCCCATGCTCTCCGCGTACTACTACAAGTACGATGCCGGCGCCAACAGCTTCACCTCGTACGACGGTAGTGCGCCGACAAGTTATCTCAAGTTCGGGGGCAGATGGGGCGATGAAGAGTATCCCAAGAGCGACAAGAGGCAGTTCAAGATCTTTGGGCAGGCCAAGTATTCGGGTGGGCCGACGGGACCGGCGGATAAGCAGTTGAATCGGAATAACGTATGTCCGGAAAATGGGCAGAAGTGTATTCTGAGGGGATTCTTGGTACCGCGGAGTGTGGAGACGGATGGAGTGGCTTTTGAGGGGGATGACGTGCAGATTTGAGATACCCTTTTGTGTATGTTGCGATATTTAATTATAATACTTCCGTCCATATAATGCGTCTGACACCGCAGCTCTCGAATATGGCGATCTATCTTTTCCTGAGAGACGTCAAATGTATAACGCCGCTTACATCAACAGCTGTCTCTTGGCCTTCCCTGAATGATCTGATCCATTCTTGAAGCTCTCGGTAAGGTTGCCACCAAACAAGCCTCGAGCGCGAGCGAGCCGCAGAGGGTCAGATTCAACACTACCGGATTCCTGTCGTCGATGTGGTTGGCTTGTGTTCGTGGGGCTGATGGAGGCTTCCAGATCGTCGGTGTTGACACGAGTACTAGCCACGGAACGCTCGAAGTCCTTCTCGCCGACATATACGAAGACTGAGGAGAGGATGTAGGTGAGCAAGCCGACGCTTCCCACCGCGAGGTAGACGATGGCGATCTGTCCGGAGTCAGTTCAGCTGGCGTAAATTCCGGCGGCGACGGAACGAACCTTGGAGCGGTAGCCCCACGGCGCGTGGCGAATGAAGGGGTTGCAGATGAAGACCGTCAAGCCGGCGATAAACGTGGTCCATGCATAGCTCATGGTCATCGAAGGGAATTGCCAGATGAACAGCATGATCCAGTGATTGATGCCGGGCGTTTTCCGATACCGCAGGATGGTCCGACGCATCCGCTGCACTTCGCTCTCGGACATCGATGAGTTCATCAGATCGGTATGAGGCAAGTCGTCCAGGATGGATTTGGTCTGGATCGAGGTGATGACGGCCCAGATGGAGCAGCTGAGGGAGCTGAACCACAAGGCATCGGCGACCCAGCTACCATTTTGATTTCTAGACCAGGGGAGCGTAGCGAGTGTAGCGCCGGCACAGAACGAGGCCTGGCGCTGTCAATATCACACAATGGAAGAGCTATAGTGTAACACACCGCTACCTGAACGGACTGGAGCTCAGCATATTTGTCCGATTTGAAGTCCTTTGCCAAGGCCATTAATTCTCTGCGATTGCCCTCTGCAGCCCTGATCGCCTTTAATGGGCGCCAGGTGTATAGCTTGAAGGTGCGACGGTAGGGGGCAGTGATGATGACGATGACGAGGTTGATGGCGAAGAAGGCCCAGCTGGTGCGATGTGTGACTTGCTCAGAGGTGGCTGCCATTCGATCGGCCATTCTGGAGGTTCAACGTTGTAGCGCGAGACGGAAGTGATGGAAGGGGCGGGCAGATTGAGATTGAAGAGAGTTCATGTTTGTTTGGAGCGTTGGGACGATGGGGGAGGTGGAAGGTGCAGCCCGCAGCGGGTGGCTGCATCGTGGCTTCGTGTCTCAGAGGTGCTCGACAAGGCACGCGGGTCAAGTTGGAGACCTTTGGGTGTATGCATATAAGCACTGTGGGTGACGATGGCCAGGATAGGTAGGTCAAATCTAGGTGTCATGCGGTCTTACTCGTGACTCCACTTCTGTGCGTTGTACAAGGTGCAACCACAGAGCATTTGCCAGTTGTGGTACCTGTAGCTCTTCTGCAATGCCCGACTACTCCGATGGTCGCGGACGGGGTCCTGAAACTAGAAATGCAGCGCGCAGTTACGATGATAAGTTGTGACGGAAAGTGGGAGTATGCCGATGAGTGCAGCCTACTCCGTCTTACCAAGCTCGGAATAGAAACGCGTTGTTTAAAGGCGGTCCTCCGTACCAAGGTACAACTGCACACGACAAACTACAAGCAACTTAACCATCTTCACTACTCTCAGGATCAACACCATGGCCAGCTCAGAGTACGTCATACTCCAAGGCGTACCGACACCGCAGGCATACCACGACCTGCGCAAGATCACAGGCTTGACGCCTCCACGGCCCGAGGCTATGGTCGAGGCTGTCCCTACAGCGCTGAAGAACACATTCGCTGGATTCGTCGCCTACGAGCGCAAGCTCATGCTCAACGACACGACGCCGAGCGCGGACCAAGACGTGGTCGGAATGGGCCGTTCCAGTGGCGATGGAGCGATGTTCCTGCTGCTCACGGACGTTGCGGTCCATCCAGACCATCGACGCAAGGGCATCGCGAAGGCGCTGATCAAGACGCTGGTGGCATACATCGACGAGCACGCGCCGCACGCATATGTGAGCCTTGTCGCCGACCCGCTGGCGCAGCAGTTGTATCCGCAATTCGGCTTCGAGGAGCTGGGACACAGCGTTGGCATGTTCCGGTGCCCGAAACTCCAGGAGGATCCGGCGTGGAGAGAGTCTCGGGGCTTTGGAAAGGCGACGGGGCAGGGAGCCGGGTCATCTTGAGATGCCCAGACGGAACCGGTGGAGTAGGAGGAGGATTGCGGGGGTGCGGGAGAGCTGGAGAGCTTGATAGCGTCCGTGCCACATGTGATAACATCATAGCGGCACGTCAAACTGTCTTCTGTTCGTGCAATTCAGCCTCACCCCACGTACCGCTGTGCTCCCCTTGGATGCGTCCAACCATCTCCATGTGCCCAACACTGCCATCATGACCGCCATTGCCAGGGCCGAGGGCTCTGCTGCTACCCTCCCCACCGCCTCGCTAGTACCCGCACCCCCCACGATGCGCTTGCTGCCCCCGCTGACGCGCCGCCAGATCGACTGCCTCCCCGACGAGCTACTACAGCTCATCTTCAGCGCCCTCCCCCCGGCCGAGCTCAAGAATGCCTCCCTCGTATGCAGATGCTTCCACCGCCATGCCACCGACTTCCTCTGGCAGGACGTCGCACTTGTCGACACACGGCACAATTATGGCGTCTTCGCCGGCGATGACCAAGTTTCGCATGACCCGGACGAGCACAACGACACGCCCATCATCGAGAAGCTGTACATCCTGGCCACCAATCCCGCCCTCGCCGCCAAAGTACAGGTGCTCACACATCGCTGCCACCTGCCGACGCCCAACATCTTCTCGGAGCTCCCCCACATGTACTTCGACACCGACAATCTGTCACAGGACCGCCGCCTGCATGTCCTGCTGTGGCTCGCAATTCGGAACATGGTCAACGTGCACACCCTGCGCATAATATACGGCCACTATCACATCACCAAGATCCTCTTGGGCGCCTTCCTGGACCCGAACCGGCCGCAGCGCATACGGTTGCGCAAGCTGTGGCTCGAGAGTTGCTCCCTGTCTGTGTTTGAGACTCATGACGACAGCTTTCTCTCGTCCGAATACTTGACTGGCCTGGAATCTATACGCATACGGCGCCTGCGTGCCGAGTCGACCGCTACACCTGAGCGGAGCAGAATGCGCTTCAAGGAATACAGGCTTTCTCGCGGCGGGTCCGATAGACGTATGCACAACGCCGCTGGCGGCTGGCTTTGGTCGACCGTCGAGTACTCCAACGAGAATCTCCCGCGGGGTTGGCTTTTCCCTTCGACAGAGGAGCTCAGGGCCAAGGCAGCCGAATACGATGGCCACATCTGGGACAAGATTCCGCACATAGAGCACTTCGTCGATGAGAACAACTTCAGGTCCGCTTCGCAGCTAGTTATTCCCAATCCAATCCTCATGTTGCTGGAGAAGTCGGCCTCGACGCTGACGAGCTTGAACTTGGATTGGATCGTCTGGCGCCAGGCTGAGACCCACCAAGACGTTCCTGCGCTCCAGGACCTCCAACGACTATCTCGATTGAGGTTCCCTCATTTACGCGCCTTCCAATTGCGCAATGCCGTCGTGCATGAGAGCAAACTGCCTGATGACGTGTACCTACTCGAAGACATGTTTTTGGAGTTTCTAGAGGCGCACTCCAAGATCCAGTGCCTGGCCTGGCCACTCGACAGATTTTACTCGCACGTCAAACCGAGCACCGATATCCAGAATCGAACTCGCAGGGTAGTTGCCCATCTAGGCAATGTCCTGGTGGATCTGCGACTGGACAGCTATTACTCGATGAATGGCGAGACCTTCACCGACGAAAGCCGAGATCCATATGAACAGCAGGAACGCATTCGCCGCCGCCGCTTCATCGCCGAATTCGCACCATATCTGTCCAAGGTGGAGCAGCTCAAGCTAGAAGGCGGCATTCCCAGAGACGAGAAACGAGAGCTCGTGCGGGCGTTGCATTTCTCGCCGCTGAAGAAGATCGTTCTCATCGGCGTCACGTTCCCGGTGGGTAACACGTGGGGCCATAGAGGAGACGAGTTGAAAAAGCTTGATCCTTCCCCGGGTTCAGATGCTACTGCCCACCTAGAGGGAGAGGATCTGGATGGCATCCTGGCCTCGTACAGGAACAGCGCTCCCCTGCCCCCGAACTTTGTGTTCCAGCCAAGCTATGGCTGGCGAGCGGAGGCACCTTTCTTGCAGACGCTCAGTCTCCATCACGCCGAGACGGTGGAAGAGCTCAAGCTATGCGGCTACAACGGCAGTCCGATACTCTCATACGCAACTGCAATCACCGGTCCGCTTCTTCACCCTCTGTGCCACTTTGAAAACCTGCGCCAGCTCGTCATCTCCTTCTGGCTCCTGACCTTCTTCGAGGACAGCTACCGCGATGCAGAGATCATCCAGTCTTGGCTGGACACTCGCTCCCCGGCCTCGACCGCCCTCGTCGTAGTCACACCACCTGCCTCTCCTGCCACAACGCCGCCAGTCGACCCTGCAATGATGCCGCAGTTCCCGACGACCGTTCTACGACCACAAGCGTTTAATCGATGGGCCGTGGCGCTCAAGACGCGCTTTACGCCCAGCGCACTCGCTTACCGCATCGCTCGCGATATCGGACCGCACCTCAGCAATACTGCCAAGGAGAGACCGGGCGGCGTGAGGGTCCGAGCGAGCTTCTGTCTTGGGATCAGGGAGGAGAACAAGACGGCCAATGACATTTTCGATTTGGATATACGAGTCGGGCGGAATGATCAGGTGTTGCAGTTTGTCGGGCCGAGAGAGGAGGCGGAGATGGGGAGATGCTGGGCGAAGCTGGGGAGTAGGCGGTGGTTTTAGATGCCGTTTGACCCTCTTTGGGGAGTTGCGGGTGGAAGGCGTATAGGGCGTGCTGGGATCGGGGTGTTTTTGCTTTTGTATTGGTCTGACGATTTAGCGACTTTTGGTACAGTACATGGCGTTTTTTGTATAAGCATGGATGGAGTTTGAATATATTTATTAGAGTAGGAAGGTGTTGGTGTGTCGATGCCCTTTTCCCCTACCATGGTTCCTGTGCTGATCGTTTGCCCTGTCTTGCAATTGCTACAGAAGCTACGGATCAAAATTTCAGCGTGCTACTAACGCGGCAGTTCATTCCTGTGCTATCATCGGTTTTTGGATCTTCTAAATCACTGAAGGGTACTTGAACTTGTATACGAGTATCGAGGACATTGTTTTGATATGCGCACGGTAGGTCTATGGGACGATATCGCGCGTTACCACGTCCACTTTCTTTCTGTTCCTTCCGTGACAACAACGGTTGACGGGCAGAAAAGAGCAACGCACAAGAGCTGGAGCACCGGCGCAAACGAACAGAACGCGGCTTAGCTACTCGCTCTTAGGAGAATTTGATCTCGATGTCCGCGTGGTAGATAGTAATCCCTTCGGTCACCACTATGTCCAAAACGTCCTCCCTCTTGAGCTTTGGTCGGTCGATGCGACATAAGCCGTTAGGTACCCAAGCGTGCGGTGCAACGAGATACCCAGGATCTTCGTCGTCTCGTCGTGTAAACAGGCTAGCCCATCCAGATAGCCGTCGACACCTGCGTGACCTCCTCCTCCCACACCGTCCATGACAGCCCTCTCAAAGACAACCCTGCCACCTCACCCTCCTAATCGTCTCCTGATAGAACAACCCCTTAGGCGCCCCCGCACCCACAACCGCACCCCCCGTAGACCCATAACACTTACCCGCATGAACAGCATCAACGTACGACCTAACAGGCACCCAACCCCCTCCCCTCGCCCCCCTACCCTCCCCAAGCTCCCTCTCAAACCTCCGCTGCATCTTCTGAACCACTTCGCTATGCTCGTTCCGCAGCGCCGTTATTTCAGCATGCAGCGCGTCGTTCTGCTGCATGATGCGCATGCGTTCCGGGAGGGTAGTCGAGGCCGCTTGGAGCGCGAGGTCGTGCGTCGGCGAGGAGACGGGTATGGTGAGGTAGAGGTAGAAGAGGTGCAGGGTGTTGAGGTGCTCTTGGACTTGCGTCTTTCGGGCGAGGTAGACGGCGAGGGCGTGCAGGAGGGAACGGAGGCGTGGGTAGATGATTTGGAGGGCTGGGAGGAGTAGGGAGGTGTGCGTTTGCATTGCGAGGGGGGGTGCGGTGGTGCGGAGATAGTGGTAGAGGGCTGTTGTGGAGGTCTTCGCTGTGCGAGCCAATGCGAGTATTCCATTGCAGGCGTGTAGCAGTATGTAGCTAGTGAGCCTGCACACGGCGCAAATAGACCTGCGCGCTGTGGCGCGAGCCTGGAGATACCGAATATACGCCCGGTTGTAACGTGCAAAATCCAAGCAGCAATAGGCCCCCAATCCAACCAGCACCACGACGAAGACGCTGACGAGGATCTGGAACGGCGTGGTAGTGATAGGTGTAGAGCCCCATTCACCGACGGCGTAGAAGAGAGAGGCGGCCGAGAAAGAGGAGCGGGTTTCTACAGCCGGCACATCGAAAGGCTCAGGGCCATAGTCGTACGTCGCGGCGCGAGTAGTCGCGGCGACGGCCGACGGAGGCGTGAAGATGGATGTGCATGGCGGCGGAGCAGGTGCGGCGCTGACGGCTACGTGGTGGGTGATGTAGTGTGTTACTTCTAAGCGTTCGATTGCCGGCGCTTGGCTGTGGTACGTGGATGTGTTGCTGAGGCCGAGGGCGGCGGCGACGCAGTGGAGGATGAGCTTCATCTTGGGACGACGTTTGAGAGGGCGTTGTATTTGGGGGGTTGGGGTGCAACTCTGCTGGATGAGTTGATCGCGGGTGTTTTGTGGGATACAGGCTGCGGGAACTTGCGGGCGATGAGGAGATATCGTGGACGATGACAGTGTAGAGGCTCGGCACTTGTGTATTAGTCAAACGTTGATAAAGGGAAGTGGTGAAGTAACTGTTGCAGAGCATCATCGCTAGGGCTCGTGGTGGGTGAGCAGTGAAAGCCATCCAAGAACGACTCTCTCACCAAACCTCACCCAACCCTTGCTCCTTTATGCACCCTATCTCGGTCAGTCATACTTTGCATTAGTCTCGAAGCCGCCAGACCTTGCAGCAAACATCAGTTCCAACGTCTTACCATACCCCAAGCCCACCAGGCTCAGCTCCTACACAACACTCAAAGTACCCAAGGCGCGGACCGGCTCGATTCAATCGGGTATTGCATTTTGCACATGCCGTGCTAGCACGCATATCAACACTACGCTATATACAGATGGCCTCCCATCTTGACCGAGTCCATCACTTTCCGCGCACCGCCACGTGTGCTCGCACCTTTCCGTCCAAACAACAGGGGTATATCAAGCCCATAATATCAAAAATTAGATCCAATCGATGGACCAGCGCTGTGCGTCTTCAAGACGAATAACTAGAACAGAGAGACAGGAAAGGCTTTTGAGCGTACAAAGGTCAAAACGCCAATGCTGGAAATATGCTTGATGCCGCCGGATAGTGGTACAAAGTATAACAGAAGGAAATGGTTTTAAAGAGCTGAGGAAGACTGGATAGAGGAAACTTCGTGTGGAAGGTAAGGTCTTCAAGAAGAAGTCGTTGCGTTCATGGTCGCCTGGACTGTGGTTCCGTTCTGGAACTTGATCGACAGCTGAACAAGATCAATGCTGAATGGGCCTACGCTGACCGAGTTTCCGTTGGAGTTGCCATTTCGATCTTGCGTCAAGAAATTTTGTATCGATTCTTGTGCGTTTGCTGCAGTGTCCAGCTCACCCGACTCTGACAGTGCCATCAGAACACCGAGACGTGCGAAGTCCAAGGCTGTGGAATTACTCGATATGGGCTGATCGGGTGTTGGACTGCCGCTCGGCTCAGACGTTGTAGTCGTGCTCGCAGCATTCGAGTTCGGATTGGCAACTCCCGGATCGCCAATGGTTTGTCGTTCTTGAATTTGTCGAAGTCGCTGGTCCGGATGGGGTTCGTCCAAAAGCGGGAGAGACCTCGAAGGCGTCATGGAGGTGTCGACGATGATGGGCATGTATTCACGCGCGGCGGATCGAGAAGCGAGACCGTTAAATGTGATGAGCGCGTTCTCCGCAGTACAGCTCAGCGAAAGGCTCGAGAAGAGCGAAAGGATGCGGGTCGCGTCGAGAGGTATGCTGAACTGATTCTCAGCGCTCTCGATTAGTCTCGGGATACCAGATCCGACAGTGGCGTTGCTGGTCCCCGCAATGGTCGTTGTAGTACACCCGGCGTCACCCTGGGTAGCACATGTCCGTCCGGTAAACCCGTTGATGCAGACGCAATTGCAGGACCGGTCGGCGTTAAGAATTGCGACACCGCCGTTCTGACAAGTGATGAGTCCACTACACTGGTCATTGGAGCCCGCGTTCGGCGCATTAGTCTGGGAAGGGTTATTGGGGCTGGTATTGGGGTTGTTAGGGTTGCCAGGATTGTTGTTGTTATTGTTGTTGCCATTTGCACCGGTCTGCTGAGCTGCTGCGTCGGCAGTATTTTTCATTCTCGGGATCACGATCAGTACGATTGGGATGATGACAGCCGCCGCAATGAGGAACAGAAGAACAATCAGGAGCGTGACGAAGGTCCACAGGGGCATTCCACAGCATCTCCTACGCCTGTTGCTTTTTCGGTCGCTCATGGCCGAGTCCGTTCCATAACCTCCTGTGGGCCATTTGGACATGCGCTTCGGGTTCGGTGTGTTTGCTCCGTTGGGTGTAGCCTCGCCGGGAGGGGGAAATGCGGCCAGCATATCGCCAAACGAGCCAGACTTGTGGTTCGCCTTCTTCTCAGGAGCGCCAGACTCCCAAAAGTCCAAGCCCAGGCGACTTGCCGTCTTCCCTCGATCGAGATTTGCAGCTAGTCTGGTCGCGCGCCGTATCAATTCGGGCAGACTAGTCAGGCTACCGCGCGCCTCAGCTTCCCGCACTGCATCGACATCGATACGTAGTGGAGGTCGCCGTCCGGGGCGATCGCCTATGGGCAAGTTGCGAGTCGCTTGTTGAAGGGGATGCGTCGGAGAACCCCGCCCCTCCTTTTCCAGGCCGTCACCAAATCTGAAGTGAAGGTCTTTCTCAGAGTCCATGGAATTTTTCGATGAAGTTGGGTCATTTGCTTTGTCGTCCCCAAAGGAACCCTTTTGCGAGCCCGCAATGCCGTTTCTTGCTGCAAGTACCGCGCTTCCGATTCCCGCGGCACCCGCACCCATGGCTGCGCCACTAGGCATTGGTTTTCTCTTCATGGGAGCTCCCTTCTTCTCCAAGGTATCCACCGACTTGATCGTCATCAACGACGGCTTGGTGCGCCTTCCCAGACTAGCTTGGCGAACGAGTGCGGGTGTGACTAAGCCACTGTTGTCATCATGGTCACTTCCTCGTGATAAACGTCCGTACTCGCTTGAGATTGTGTCGTCATCATCGGAGCGCATATCCCCATCGTCCATGTAGTAGTCATCGTTGGAAGGCATGACATTGCTTGAGGCAAAGGAGCCATGATGCGACCGTATCGTGTTCGAGCGCGTCTCCGCTTCCTCGACGATTGGCGATACATAAGACACTTGGGTGTAGTAGGACGACGGACCTCTCCGCGACGAGGGCGGCGGGCCCAAGCTGGGGTTCCGGCGGAGCATTGGTTGCATCGTTGGCATTGGAGGTTGAGGCACAGGAAAGTCCGGTATATCTCCCAAAGAGGATGCTTCCGAGGCAGCCGAAGAGGTCGTCAGTGGGCGAGAGGGGCCAGAAGACGGTGAGAGCATATCGTCGCTTTGATAGGATGCGCGATAGTCGGGTGAGATTGGCTGCTGTATGAAGATTTCCTCCGAAACAGGTCGTGGCGGCCTCTGGGGCGGTGGACCTCTCGTGGGGGGCTTTGGGAATTGTCCGGGTGGTGAATCAAGCGCATCTTCGGCATCGTTGGGCAGTGGCCACTGTGGGGACAAGCCTCTGGCAGCGCCTCTGCTGTCGGGTGGCGTCAGCGTTTGCAGCGGTCGAGCTGCTTGCTGGGAGTTGAACGAGGCGACATTCTGGTTCGGCCTTTGGGGTAGGCCTATCATCTTTGATCGATCCGGCTTTGGTGGCTGTGTCTTCGAGGCTTGCATCCGCTCCCGAGCGGCTCGTACGGAGCCTCTTGTGGCAGGTGAATCCTCATCTTCGTCTGGCGAACCGTATGGCCAGGCGGCCACGCGGGGTTTGGAACTCATGAACGGTTCGGATGAATGGTGGTGGTGGTTCGTGTCGGGGGACCGACACGGGTCGACGTTGAGATGGGTTATCGAGAAGTCGCGGCGGACGCGGGAGCTGATGACAGCTACACAAGCTGGCGCCGCGCACGTTGGCGCTGTCTCAGGTAGCGCGGCAGGTCGCGGAAAGCTGGGACCTTTTGGTAGCAGCGATCACAAAACCTGAGGCTCCTGTCTGTGCCTGGCTGATTGCGGGGGTGATGGCACAGGGCTGCGCACGATAGCCGTTCTCGACAAAAATTACAAATGGTGGCTGACAGTATCTCGCCCGAGGATAGAGCGACTGCTAACAGAGGGGTACACGTTAGAGGTGAGCCGGAGTAGCTTAGAGGGTCGGTCTTGCGAGGTACCGATAGACGTTGGTTCCTGGTCCAAAGCGGATCCACGGCAGTCTCTTCACACACAAAGGTGACAAGCGATGATGCGATAGGACGAGGGCTCGTGTATTAGGAGTTATCAAAACCTGGTAGCCAGTCACAGTCAGCATGGTGGCTAGCATAATGCTGAGAAGTGCTGCGGGCAGCAGCAAGACTAGTACAGAAAAGCGGATCGAGACAATGCGAGATGCAGGTACACGGTAGACGGTCGCATAGCATTGGTAGCGACGGTAAACAGTAGGGATGGGGTGGGATGAGAGGGATATCTTGTGACATTGGCCGTTGCAGGGCTGGGGAGGAGATTCCCAATTGCGGGTTTCAGAAGAGAGGGAACTTGAACGTACACTAGTACGGCGCTGGGCTGACTGCCAGGTCAAACAGAGGCCGTCGGAGCAATCGCACGCAATCGCACTGGACTCGAGGGCGGTGCTGGACGAGGACGGACAGACGCACTCCGCGCTGAGGTGGTAGGAGTGGTAGGACTGGTAGAGGCGATGGAGGCGGCAGAAAATCAGGGTACGTGTACATGGGAGGTGTCGAAGGAGAGAGCCAGACCCGGCGGCGCGAAAAGGACGAAAAGAGTGTAGGCCAGTTGGGAAGTCCAGAGGCGCGACGGTGAAAGGAAGAGCGTCAAGCTCGCGAGCAGCTCTGCGCGGCGGCACCTGGTGTCAAGGGCGGTGGTGAGGACGACGAGAATGGCCAGGCGGAAATGGAGACATGTCTATCGCGGGCTGGAGGGCTCGGGCTGAGTAGTGCGCATGGCGGGCAAGGTCAGCACAGACGGCCGCGAAGGAAGCGAAGCGAACGACGCCATCGCAGGTAGACGACCTCAGGGGGCGCTGGGCCCGGCGCGTGATAGGCGTAGCTGCTGGTGCGACGAGGCACCCTGCGCACGAGTTCCCGCACGCACGAGGAGAGGAGAATAGGCAGAGGCCGCAAAGGCTCCGGTGGCACCGTGGCACCGTGGCCGCTCGAGAAGACCGACGTTGCGCTCTCCCAGCCGTCGTGCCGTATCACGGCCGGGGGCCGACGACTGCCCTCGCCGCCTCTGGCTGGGACCTGCTGGCTCGGAATGCCAGCGCCGCCTGTCGTGGGCCGCTGTCTGGAGCAGCGGCGTGCACCGATGGAGGATGGTGCAGCATGAAGGGCGTCCCGATATTTAGTGGTGGCCCCCGCTCGAGGCGTTTGAGGCTTGTCGTTGTCGGGACCAGAAAGAGGCCCCCCTGGAGACCCTTAGAGACAGTGCCCCCCCTGCTGCCCATCTGTCCATCTGCCCATCTGCATGCCGATGCTTCCGTCGAGGATTGACGAACCGTTGCACTGCGCTGCGCTTGCCAGACACGCACTCGGTGCCGTGCTGCACTCCGGGTTGTCTTCCATCACCTCACGGGCTCGCTGCATGATGCAGCGAGCGCAGGAACATGTGCGACGCCGCCCGGCGACCGACCGCCCGTGAGCCTCGATCCAGAGTCAGCAGATAAATTAAGGACCCCCCGTCTTCCATCAAGGCGAGCGGGTACGTACCAGAAAAAGACTGCAGACCTGACAGCCGCGTCGGTGCGCAGAGACATGTCGATAGTGTGGTAGCGGACACGAACCGTGGGAAAAAATACCACAACAACGGCTCGTCTCATTTCCACCAATCTCGCTCGAGCCACGATCCACCACTGCGATGGTTATTTCGAGAACGCGGGCCGCTTGCGTCTGCGTCTGTCTGTCTGCGGAACCCGCCCAGCTAGCTTTACATGTCGATCACGTCGTCGCCGTCAACTCGGGTGGCCGTTTGAACTCACCACACAGCGCCTGCAGTGCTGCAATGAGTACTCACTAGTTGGCCCCGAGTGCTGCACACTGTGACTATCTCTTCTCGTAGACCACCTTGTTCCTCCCTCGTCTCCCAGTCTGGCGCACTGGGGAGGCACAATGGGGAGGCGCAATACAAACAAACATCAGGCCCGTTCTGTTGCACACAGCGGCTTCTGTTTGCATCCAAGAACCTGACGCTCCACACTGACACGCACTCCTCTCCTCCAACCACGTCCTCATGGCCCGTCTGCGTGTCCATCGCCAACCGTCCGGATCCGTGTCTTCGGGTGACTCGCGAAGCTTGCGCACTCAAGGTACGTGGTCGCTGATTGCTCGGTGAAACATGTTGAGGGAACAAGACACAGACCGTTCCGATCGACTAGGTACTGCCAACAGCCGCATTGGGCGCACCCAGACTACACAAAGTCCAACACCGCTACTGGCGCGTCGTCCAAACCGCCGTCGTGGAAACTGCCCCTCCCAATCTCCAGACGACCGTATCTCCTCGCCACAACGTCATGTCTTACAAGCGCCTACTTTTGCGACACAGCGACGTCCGCCGAGCACGCCGTGCTTCTCCATAGCCGGCGCAAACATTGGTCGACGCCGCGCCCAGCACAGCTCCATGCTCTTGACTTCGCCGGCAAGACCTGGACACGCAAGCCGTGTGAGACAGATCTTCGACGAGGCTGCCACTCTAAACACGACCTCTTGCCATGCCGGAATTGCTCTGTATCCACAACTTCCGAACATCTCTAGGGTGGCTTCGCCACCAACGTCCGGTCAAAGAGGCCGAAATGCTTTCCAGCACCCTAGTCCAGGGACCACCCTGCAGCATCCAAAGCCGCTTCCAGCCTCCACACCAGAAAGCTCCTCGGAGTCGTGGTCAGACGATTCTGGATACATCGTTCTTGACCATGCCCGACCGCTAGCTGGAGCTAGTCCACCCGCCCATCGTATCGAAGACTGGCTGTCAACAGTGACCCTCGCAAGTAATGAAACTGGAGAGCCATCGAACCAGGCAGAGACATGCAATGAAAGTTGTTTACAAGCCTCGTTTGAGCAAGACGACCTTCAGATGGCTGCGATGGTAGATACTGGGGGTAATACGAGCACCAACCGCCCCATGTCCGATCTACAAACAGTGCAATTAAAGCTCCCCTGCGACAATCATATGCCATTCCAAGACCCTTTTGTCACTCATCTCAGCAGCGGGGGATCGTCCACAGGCAGATCAGCCGCAATAGCAGACTACTCCTATCGTTCGTCTACATCTACGCGCTGGCAAAGACACGTTTCGGATATATGCAAGCGGCTTCATTTCGAATCTCTCGAGTCCGCAACCGAGAATCCTTCAGCCGTCGCTCCATCCACACCCAATCCAGTTAATCGCATCTTATCAGACCCGGCGGATGATGGGCATGGCGGCATTGAATTAAGCCCACTGAGTCCGAATGTGTGCATCGAGCGCGGTCCATCGCGCTATCATTCGGCGAATAGGAATCGAACCGCTGAATCGCCTCTGCAACCCTCAATGCGTACCTCTTTTCAATTTGATCCCCAGTACTTTGCCGGCCTGGCAAAGGAGAATACCACAGAAAAGGACTTGATGTCGAGTGCGAGAGCTGTGCGCGGGTCTGGTAGCGTTCGCAAAAGCATACGTTCTTGAGTACCACCCGGTCACGCTAGTTCGTTAGTCGGGCGGTGAGTATGCTGTCTCGCCTCTACGGAGAGCACGAGGTGGCTACCGAACGGCTTTCAGGTCCAGTTCCTTTTACCAATCGGAGGGTTATGCATCTATCTGTTAGTTCGGAATATTCTAGGTATCACTTTGTTCATCAATCGGCTCTCCGTCCTCTCTGCTAATCATCGTCCTCTGGCACTTTACTGTCAGATTTCAATACATCCGTTCGCTCACACGCCCTTCTTAGATCCAAGCCTGCTACTCTCTTTACTATTCATCCTTCCGCGTCTTTGCCAGAATTCTGCACTTTGTGCTCCACGTTGGGAATATACGAATATCCCTATAAACGGTGTTGAATACGATAAAAATCCACCGTAACACAGCATGTCCAAGGAGGTGCAGGAGCAGCACTCATTGTCCCATGAACCGCTAATGCACTGTTGCACCTCGAGGTAGGCGAGCTGCGCGGCTGTACTTGGCATATGCACCCAACCCTCTATCCAATCCCAACCACTCGTCTCAGCTGTAATCAGTCACCGGTGAACCGCAGCTAGCCAAGCCACCTCAACACCACTCCCACCTCCCATCCACACAGCCAACAAACTTCCGGCAAACAAACAACGACGGCCAATTTCCCTATTCTCCAAGCTTACCCGACCCCTCAACCATGTCCAAACTATCAACCCTCATAGCCCGCCTCCTCCAAAGCCTGACCACCACCACCCCCAAACCCTCACAAACCGCACAACCCACCGCCCCGCCGCCCGACCCCCCCGCACCAACGCTAGACAAACCACAGGACCGCATGCCCCCGGACTTCACTCTCCCCAGGCCCTGGCTCCCGTCCCAAGCCATCCACACTGACCCCTCGCTCTACACGCGCCAGGCCGCCAGTCTCTTGTTCACCAAGCTGCCCATCGAGCTGCGTGACTCGATCTGGGAGCATGTCCTGGGCCGTTACACGGTGCATATGTTCTGGCATGATCGCGATACGCTGCGCAGCTTTGTGTGCGAGATGCAGTGCGTGGCTGGCAAGAAGTGCGTTAGTATGCTGCATGGGGAGAATCGGGCGCGCGAGTTGAAGTGGGGGAGTGCGAGTCATATTGAGGCGAAGGATTTGAGGTTGGAGAAGGGGTTTATGCCTGTGCTGCTTAGTTGTCGAGCTGTGTTAGTCTTTACCGTTTTACTTCGTTCTACTTCATTTCACTTCATTTCGTTTCATTTCGTTTTATTTCATTTCACTTCACCTCACTTCATCGCACCTCTTTCCACTCCATTCCAATTCAATCCACCTCACTCCACCCTAGTCCACACAATTCCACGCAACTAATACCCCCCAGCTACTTCGAAGCCATAAGAGTGCTCTACGCCACAACGCGCTTCGACTTCACCGACCACTGGCCAACCTTCCAGTACCTGCCCTGGACGGTCCCGCTGTCCTCGCTGAACCACATAGCGCACATCAGCATAGTAGCGCACGGCGTGCCGCTGCCCTCGACGCCGCCCACAGCCGACTTCGTGGCCTGGATCAAACTCTGGGGCACGCTGTCGCTCTGCAAGTCCCTGCGCTGTCTGGACGTGGAACTGGTGCCGTTGCATCGGTCGAGTCGGAATAGAGTGGGGAAGACGCCGACGAGAGACGAGCTGCGCGGTGCGGCGGGCGAGTTGCTGTTTCCGATGCAGCAGATGCGCGGGTTGCTGGTGGGTGGGAGGGAGGGAATGGGGAGGCGGAGGTGGGTCTTGAAAGTGCCGTTTGAGGTGTATGCGGGTGCGGGTGTTGTTGTGGATGAGTTGGAGAGTTTGGGGTGGAGGGTTGAGGGGGTTAGCTAGGCTCTGTGATGGTGGAATTTCTTGCTTGAATGTTGGCATTTCGAAGCCTGGCCCATGGCCCCGTGACACGGATTAGACTAACGTTAGTTCTTCGCACGCCCGTGTGAGACAGAAATGGTTAACATGGTAGTATACTATCAAATTACTACAAGCCGAATCCACTGAGTACAAGTATTCATAACCCGAGCAGTCGACATCTTCAACCCCGACTTCCTTGCTCGCATACCACATAACGACCCAATCTACCCACTCCACACAGCAGGACCGGGGGGCGAGTAAGAAGATGTCTAGTCACCCGTTAGCGGACTAATGCTCGTACGAACAGGACGATACGTACTCCGTAAATGTTGACCTTGATGCCAGGGTCGGTATTCTTGTATGCGCCAGGGAACGATACCAGCGGCGCCGGGGTTCCCGAGCCACCTCCTGTAACCGTGATCTGGGCACAGCTGATGTAGAACTGCGCGCCGTTGACTTGGCTCGCGCCGTGGAGCGCGATGTGCTCAATCCTGAGGAGATAGTCGCCAGAAGGAGTGTTCTTGGGAATCGTCACACCGACGGATCCCTGGTCTACGCGCACCGGTTTAGCCTCGTCCTCGTAGTCGACATCGCGGGTACTCACTCAAGCTTGCCCACGCCAGCCCCCCGTTGCTAGCGGTAGCCTTCTCCGCATAGATCTTGAACCACACCTGCCCACTTCCATCCCAGTCCTTGGCCGTCTTGCCACTCGGCACCTTTGCCATGTAGAATTGCAACGGTCCTGGGTGGAAGATGTTCGGGCTCGCCTTGAAGGACACACTGCCTCCTGCGGCCACAGAAGTGGTTGCAGAGGCTGATCTAGTGCCTGAGGTGTAGCATCGGATTTGCTCCGAGCTGACGTCGGTGAGGCCTGCGTTGGACTGGAAGTTGACGGTTTGGCGAACGCTCTGCCAGTCGGATGTTCCTGCGATGGAGGGGAAGGTGTCTGGGGGGGAGAATTAGGTTTCTAGTAGCGTCTGTGAAGATGGGAGGGCGTACAGTGACGCGGTTGGAGGACTGCTCCGTTGACAGAGGACGCGGCCAAAGCAGTGCCGAAGGCTGTGGAGAGCTTCATGCTGAAGGATGCGGAATATCTATCAACGAGGTTGACTGTAGATGGCAAGATCACAAACACGAACAACGACAGATCCTTGGCCTAAAGCGACCATATACATATTATATACACATACTAAAGTCACTATTGTTTCGAGGCCTTGTCTTGGTACATGTCGATTTGGGTGCAGATAGATTAGGTATATTACGCGGATGATAGCCGGTGGATGTGCCGACATAGTGTTCGATATCGAGATAGATTGCGAGGCTCAGAAAAGAGCCCGTATGACCCCGCGATTCGGCTCTTGCGGAATTTTCGGCTTCTGGGTGGCACCCCGTGGGGTGGGCTGCAGGTAGGGCGTTGGAGTGTGGCAATCCGATCGCAGCACGGGCGCGCAGTGTCGCGATCAACGAACGCCACCTAGGCTTTTGCATGCGCCATCTGGGCTGAGCCTAGTACAAGCCCGATCAACGGTTCAGGAGCAAGTCGAAAATATCGAAAAGAAGGCGTGCGACTCGTATATGAGCAGCGCGTGATGACGGAATGGCGTATTATGGACGGTACCATGGCGAAGCGGATTACAGCACTGATGCCCAAGCCTACCAAGCACGCATCGTCCTCATCTGCCTTAGCTCGAGTAGCCCTGGCCAATACTGGGTTACGGTGCCGAGACATATGCACCCCAATCGAGCGGCATTCGAGCGGCGCATGGAGTCGCGTCTCCGATGACTGCCTCTAAAGGGCCGTCGGCAGCTTGCTACGGACATGATCGGGTGTTCGCAGCCGCGCGATGCCTCAATATGTCGTGTGCTAGGCGTCCACTGCGCCATCGCAAGGCGCGACTTGGGGTGCTGTGCCCCTACTCGTCGACGGTCGGCATGCTACCGCCGCATGCGTCTGTGTTGATCTGACTAGAGCCATCGATCTCACTTCTTCATCTCCGTCTCCAGCTCCTTGATCTCTTTGCTCAAGCCCTGCACGTCGTCCTGGGCCATCATCTGTGCACTTGCTTCGAGATCGTGAACGACGCTCTCCAGGCCGCGCACCAGCGCGTCGATCTCAGCGCGCTGGGCAGTCACCGTGGCCACGAGCGTCGTATTGGCGTGTTGCGTTTCCGCCAGGCGGGTGTTCATGTCGGTGGATTGCTTCTCGAGAAAGGGCATCAGATGGGCGAGGTGCATCTCGGAGGGCGGAAGCGTGTGCAGTCTGCGCGCCGTCAGTCGATGATCAGCCCTGCCATAGCAAGATACTCACGGTACGGGCGTTTCGACGGGACCGCCGTTCGCAGCCGCTTCGGCGCGTTTTTTGCGCAGACGCGCGTCCTCGATGCATTGGTCCAGCGAGTTCAGCAGCTGCACGACATTGCGGCGCGCGACAATGTCGTCGAAGTTGGTCTTCCACGTGCGGTCCAGCTGGTCCACGATCTGGCTGCGCAGGTTCTCCAGCACCTCGGGGCTGTACTGCGCCGCGGTCGGGAAGCACGACGCAAAGTTGGCGGGCGAGCACTTGTCCAGCGTCGCCTTGACGGCCTGGTTGAAGATGTTGACGAGGCCTTGGGCGCGCGGGCCGGGCGCTTCGGCGATGGGCGGCGCGGGAACGGGCGATGGCGAGCGCGAGCTGGGCATGGTCGCGGCGGGCATGGCGAGTGCAGTGCGAGTGCGGAGACGTTGTCTTGCGTTGTCGCTCAAGTCAATACGGACGGACCATGGAATGTTTACATCGGCGGATCCTTGAAACGCGCTAGCTCACGTGCTCAGTTCCCCGCGTTCTGCTCTCGTGCCTGCCAAGTCGGTGTAGCCTCAATACGGCGGTCACCCAATCCCGATCGGTCCTCATTCGCCCACCCATTCGGTCACTTTCTCTTCCTTTGCATCCTCAATTGCTCGCGCTGTATCGCGGAGAACCGCCTTGGAGCAGAAACTTTCGGCTTCACTAATAATTGCGATGCCTCGTAAGCTAACCCACAAAATGACGTATCATGTGGCGATAGACGACGGGAGGTTTTTCGTAGCTCCCAACAGACTTGCGCTTTCGCTGTAGGGCCATGTCGTGTCCCCCCTAAGCTCTGCTTTTACTTACTACATGCACCGATCGACTGTCGTTTATCCTTTTGAGTCTGCACATTACTCGCTCTTATTCCGCCTCTCAAAGTCCTACTCCACCATGGAGCTTAGGATACGGCAGTCATCTGGGAGTGCCACAACAGATCAGTTCCTTAATCTGATTGCGGACCCCTTCCAGGCCGAAGTAAGAGATGGCACGCATGCACCTCCATACCTTCACTGACACCCGACATAGGTCCAACAGAACTCCATATACGCTGCCATAGTGTGGTCCTTCGCCGTCTCCAGCTTGTTATTTATTCTCTTCTGCTACTTACGTCCCCGCAATTCGCGTGTGTATGCGCCCAGGGCTAAACATGCCGACTCAAAACACGCCCCCCTCCCTCTGGACCGGAAACCGTGGAGTTGGTTCAACGCGATCAAGGACGTGGGCGAGCAGGACCTTGTAGAGAAGATCGGATTAGACGCCGTTGTCTTTCTTCGTTTCCTGAGGATGTTGCGGAACATTTTCATCGTGCTCACCATAGTGGGTTGCGCGCTCTTGATCCCCGTTACCCTGATAGGGGGGAATGCTTTCTATGAGCAGTACGACAACATAGCGACGTTGATGAAGCTCACGCCGCAATACATCTTCGGAGCCAAGTTTTGGGCATACGTCGTGTGCGCCTACCTCTTCCAGGGTACAGTCTGCTTCTTTGTATGGTGGAACTATCGCAAGGTCTACGACCTCCGCAGAGCCTACTTCGACAGCACCGAATACCAGTCTTCCCTCCACTCCAGAACTCTACTGGTATGTCCTGTTATTCGCTCCTATCGCTTGCGACTAATACCATGCAGCTCACTCACATTCCCGAAGCCGCTCGGACGGACACCGGGATTGTCGGACTTGTCGAATCAGCTGAGCAGGTCCACGATGTGCCTCGAACAGCAATCGGCCGCAACGTGAAAGACCTTCCGGAACTGATCCAAGCACACGACGAAGCTGTGCGTGAGCTGGAGGGATATCTGGCCAAGTATCTCTATGATCCGAACAAGTTGCCTGACAAGCGCCCGACGTGCAAAACGGCGAAGGGAGACAAGACTAGTAAGGGAAAAGGCAAGGTTGACGCCATTGATTACTGGACCGATCGCATCACATCGCTCGAGACAGAGATTAGGGACGTACGCGAGAGCATTGATAAAAGACATGCCATGTCGTACGGATTTGCCAGCTATGCACACATCGAGGACGCCCACGCAGTCGCGTATGCAACGCGGAAGAAAGGGTTGGGCCGGAGCTCCGTCTATCTCGCGCCCAAACCTCACGATCTTCTGTGGCAGAATCTCGCCATGAGCCGGGCGACTAGAAGAGGACGCGGATTCTGGAACGGCCTTTGGATGGTTCTCTTCACCATCGCATTCATTGTCCCCAATATTCTGACTTCGGTGTTCTTGTCCGACTTTTCGCACCTCGGTCTCGTATGGCCATCCTTCCAGACCAATCTTGCGGCTCATCCAACCGGATGGGGCATTGCACAGGGTGTCCTAGCTCCTCTGGTGCAGACCCTGATGTACATGGGCATTCCGATCCTGTTCCGCCGCTTATACACGCATTCAGGGGACGTCTCGAGGACATCCCGGGAGCGCCACGTTACGGCCCGCCTATACATCTTCTTCATCTTCAACAATCTGCTGGTTTTCTCCATCTTCGGGTCTGCCTGGCGCTTCGTGGCTTCTGTCATCGCTGCTCAAGACCAAGGCGCCTGGGAGGCGATCCGGTCGAGCCATCTCTTCTCCAAGGTCATGACGGGGCTTTGCAACGTGTCAACCTTTTGGTTGACGTGGCAGATGCAAAGAAACCTCGGCGCGGCCATCGATATATCGCAGGCATGGCCTTTGGTTTGGAGCTACATCATGCGCAAGTTCTTCTCGCCTACACCACGCCAATTGATCGAGCTTACTGCCCCGCACCCCTTCCAGTACGCCGATTACTACAACAACTATCTGCAAGTTGCCGTCGTGGGCCTCTGTTTCGGCACTCTGCAGCCCATCATACTTCCTGTTACGGCCTTTTACCTCATCATCGAGACGTGGTTTAAGAAGTATATGGTGCAATACGTCTTCATCACAAAGACCGAGTCGGGAGGACGGTTCTGGCGCTTGCTTGTCAATCGTCTCCTGTTCTCCGTTTTGATCGGCAACGCCGTCATTGCTCTGGTAGTAGGAGCCCAGGGCGTTGGTTCCATCAACTCCGTTGGCAACGGCAACATGCTGTATGCTATGATCCCGCTACCATTTCTACTCTTTGGCTTCAAGTGGTATTGCAAGCGTGCCTACGATGACAAACTACTCTACTACTCCACCAAGCCTTTCTCGGACGTCGAAGGGAATGAAAGCTCGGGTGCCCTTCGTTCGAAGCGGAACGACAGAGTCGCAGTACGTTTCGGACACCCAGCACTGTACAAGAAACTCGTTACGCCAATGGTACACGCCAAGTCTGTTCACCTCCTGAAGGAGGTTTACGGCCATCGATCGCGTGCAGATGGCAACATCTTCGAAGCGCCGGATCGCCGATCCACAGATCGTGCGATGCCTACCACACCGCTAGGCTACAGCGATGTATTCATGGCAGAAATGAACCACGACGAACCAGGATCAGTTGCCACGCACACGCACAACATGCCAGCTGTGGAAATCGTTGCTGAGCAGGACCTCGATTTCGAGAACTTCAAGAAGAGGGAAGAATTCCGTTCACAGTTCGGCGGTGACGGCGAACTCTACGGTCGTCCCAACGATCTTATAAGTAGACCTGGGACACCATCTACCTTTGCCACTATGACAGACGTTAGTCTCTACGGCCCCAGTGATTCCAAAGGCGGATCGAACGGTTCGACACGACGATCTAGCGTCATAAAGCTGGACAAACTTGAGGATGAAAGCGAGCACAGCAACCAGGCGGTGCAAGTCGACAGCCACGATGAAGAGATACCAATGGGAGCGGGATACCATCGTGCACCTCCGAGGCACACTCACGGACGGAGTCCAGACGAGGAAGCGGCCGTCGGGCATCAGCTGCTTAGAAGAGATCACCTAGGCGCCCAAGAAGCGGAAGGAGAGGACTATTTTCCTGGGTTTGAAAGACAATAGGATGGTTGCACGAGTCAGGTTCGATATAGATAAAAGTTGGGGTATAACATGTACAGCTAGCGGCGTAGACGAAGCAAGTATAGACATAGACACCGACCTATCGTCGGCAGAAGTCTCAATTCGGAATGGGAGCGGATTTGAGCCGTTGAAGGGATCAACCTGCAACGAGGTCATCAGACTTGAAAATTGAAAAGACGACAGGGTCATCCCTAATATACAACCCATCAATACCAAACAACCGGAAGTGCGTGCGCACGGGATCTTCACCAATTGCCGGGCACAGTTCGCTTGTAACCCCACCATCTGGCGAGATCTTTGTAGATCCGGAGGCGAGTACTTGATGTTCCATGTAGAACCCTACCATCTAAAATAACGTCTTCCACGCTTCTCTGATCACGCGACATGAAAGATTGCCGGAGCGCGTCTCCGATGCGAGTCACTAGTTCAACATGCTGTGTGAGGCTTGGTTGGACCGGCCTGCAGCCCCAGTGCCGAAAGGCGCCTCGTTCTGCGCGTGGATAACGCCTCATTGACGGAAAAAGGCTGCAGAAGAAGCTATAGAACAGTGATGGAAGCCAGGGACGTGTGGAGATAACAGGAATACCGGGACGCTATCCCGCTTCCAACACGGAGAGCGATGCGCCGGCCAACGCTTGCGCTGACCCGCATCGCTTCGACCGATCGCCTGGCTGCGACAGCGGGCGCTATCCCCGCGTTTCGACGTCTCAAGCTCGACGTGGCGCACATTTTCAAGAGCCCTCGAAGCGCCTCGCAGAGGCTTAGCATCACAAGCAGAATCGGAGGATGCACGGGCCGTTGCTCCCTGGCTGGCGGGTTTGAGTGGGCGAGCGACGAGAAGATGGCGTCGACGATAAGCAGGGCGTTTGCCACAGCGATGCAGAGCAGCAGTCACGTTGATGCATCGAACTGAGCTTCGGTGTTCGATGCATTTATCCAGAAGGTCACGGAGGGAGGGCTGCGTCGCGGCATGCGTTCGAAGCTGCTGTGGGCTCGCCGCATGGCTGCAGCAATTTGGGTAATGCTTGTCTTGTATCGTGGGACCCCAAAGCTTACTCGCCTTTTCCCCCAATCGTTCACGAGGACGGCGTCCTGGCGAGCTGGTCGACCTGGTCGTGCTCGCTGACACGGCCCTTGACCCTGGTGCTGACCAGGGGCGCCGTGGCGTCTGCACCTAGCGCCCCATGTATATTCGTGAGTGGCACGGCACATTGGTATAACATGCGCCTGTGTCCCCGGCCTTGGGACACCGTCAGCGGCTCGAGCTCGACGTGTTTAATCGTTCCTTGAGAGCGCCGCCTGCAACAGCCTCGCCGCGCCATACTCAGGACCAAGTCAACATGACTACCGAACATAAGGCGGTTGGCGTTACGACTGCTGAGCGCCGCGGCAGCGACGAAGTCCGACATGTCCAGAATGTCGCATTGGCTGATGCTACGGCTAAGGCTGGTGTGTCGCCATGGACGCCGTCCTTGTTCAGAGTGAGTGCCTGCGCCCACGAGTTGCGAGTACGTGGAGCTGACCGCGTCTAGCTTTACCTCGTCCTTCTCATCGCCACGTTGAATTCGTGCATCAACGGTTACGACGGGAGTTTGATGGGCGCAATAAATTCCTACCCGCAGTATCGCGAGTACTTTGGTTTTAGTCTCAACGAGGGAACGCCGGCCACGGGCATCGTCTACGCCATTTACACCATCGGCAATCTTGCGGGATCGTTCTTCGCGGGTCCGGCGACCGATTTCAAGGGCAGGAAATGGGGCATGTTCGTGGGTTGTGTCATTATTATAGCTGGTACCTGTGTTCAGGGTATGTGTCTACTCGGCTGCGTATTGCCGGTTCTTGGGATTGTCATGCTCACGCCGTTCCAGCTACCTGCACGAGCCTGGAAGGCTTCATGGGCGGTCGCTTCGTCCTCGGTTTCGGTGTAGCCATCACCTCCACCGCCGGCCCCGCCTATGCCTCTGAAATGGCCCATCCGGCCTACCGTGGTGTTCTGACTGGTATCTTCAACACCTTTTGGTTCGTTGGAGGAATCCCTGGGACGTTTGTTCCCTTCGGCACTTCTACCATACCCGGTACCATGTCTTGGCGTATCCCCATCTGGCTGCAGATGGTGTTCGCAGGCATTGTCCTTTTCTGCTCTCCATTCCTCCCCGAAACGCCGCGTTGGTTGATCGCCAACGACCGCCACGAAGAGGCGCTAGATATCATGGCCAAGTACCACGGAGAGGGAAGTCGCGACTCTCCGATTGTCCAGCTCGAGTACAAGGAAATGGTGGAAGACATTTCCGTCACGGGCTCAGACAAGCGATGGTGGGATTACCGGGAGCTTTTCAATTCGCGCGAGCAGCGCTACAGGACCATGCTCGTGCTGTCCATGGCTTTCTTCGGTCAATGGTCTGGCAACGGTCCTGTCTCCTACTACTATCCCACCATGCTTCAAGGCGCCGGTTTCACCGACAACCACCAGCGCCTGCTCTTCAACGGAATGCAGAACGTCGTCTCGTTTGCCGGCGCTATCTTTGGGGCCTTCTACACGGATAAGTGGGGTCGTCGCCCGCAACTCCTCGTCTCGACTGGTCTCGTCGTTTTCATCTTTGCCATCGTGTGCGCCCTTGTCGCAACCAACTTGGTCAAGGGGCCCGATGGTAATCCGATTCTAGACGAGAGCGGTACTCCCAAGATCAAGAGTGTTGCGCAGGCGAAAACCATGATCGGCTTCCTTTTCATCTTCGGCTTCGTCATCTCGGCAGGTTATACGCCGCTGCAGCAGCTGTATCCCGTCGAGTGTCTGCGATATGAGTCGCGTGCAAAAGGCATGGCATTCTACAACTTCTTCGTCAACATTGCCGGGTTCTACAATACCTTTGTGACGGGTATCGCGTTTGCCGGCGCGGGATGGAAGGTAAGTCTTAGACTCGATCACCTGTCGATTCGTGTCGCTGACTTGAGCGTAGTACTACTTCCTCTTTATCTTTTGGGACATGTTCGAGTTCGCTTTCATTTACTTCTTCTATGTTGAAACGCGCCGTCGCACCCTCGAAGAACTCTCTGAAATCTTCAAATCGACCAAGCCTGTCAAGGCGTCGCTCAGCAAGACGCAGATTGTCATACATGGTACTGATGGTGTCACGGAGATTCTGGAGAAAGATAGAGCATGAAATTCCAAAGTATAGTGATCAGATACTGCTAAATTCCTTTTTTTCACTTGTGTGGATAGTAGCATGGGGAACGCTCGTCATCTAGAGGAAGACCCAAAATTACATCCAGCCACAAATGCACGTACACGAATAGCCTTTAGCTCAAGGAAAACGTGTCATGATCCTGTGCCTCAGAAACTCCTAGTTCTGGGAAAAGAAGTCTCGAACATCGGTAAGCCATGTATCAGGGTGGCTGATGGCCGGAAAGTGGCCCCCAAATTGATGTTGACGGAAGAAAGTGACATTGGCGGCCCTTTCAGCCCAGCTACGTGGCTAATAGATGTTTAGCACATATTACAATCAAGCACGACGGAAGCAAACTACTCACCACAAGCTGAGTCTGACTGAGCTTTGGATATGGTCCATCGGGACCCGCAAATTCCAAGACACCGGTTGGAACAGATGTCTTTGGAAAACCTAAGCCAGCACCCTGTACTTCGCTGTTAGCAAACCATGTATTATAAGAGCCATGATTTGGATCCTTACCGTCAAAGCGTCCTTGTATATTCTCATACCACTATACGTGCCTTGTGTATACAGTGCCATGGTCGTAGTGATCAACTCCGCTTTGCTGTACGCATATCCATCGCTCACGGCCTCCACGAGCGACCAAACCCATCCGAGGAACCCCACCGGACTATCCGTCATGGCTAATGCCAGCGACAAGGGCTTCGTTGCATGTGATAGTGCGTACGCAAAGTGGTTGGTCTGGTATTCCTGCAGCGCGATCATGTACCCCGTCTCTTCCGCCGTAGTTTCGTTTCTCGCGAATCGCTCTAGGTCAGTGGCATTGGGCCCCACCTGGAAGAAATCGGTGGCGTGCGCCATAACCGATGTCACATCGGCTGTCATCCAACTGGCCACGATCCAGCCCAGATCGGTACTGAAGATGGCATAAGTTGTGTAGCCGAGTTGGTGCATTAATGCGTCGAAGACCAGCCCGAGTTCGCGGACACCCAGACCTGCGTGCGTGGCTGCTGGGCTGAATCCATAGCCGGGGATATCGGGCACGACGACATGGAAGCGGGGAGCGGAGTCGTTGGAGGGATGGGCGAGGGGCTGTATGACTTTGGCCCATTCCAGGTGAGTAGATGGCCAACCGTGCAGCAGCAGTAGCGGGATGGCTTCGTCCGCACCATCCGATTCCGAAGCACGTTCGTGGACGAAGTGAAGGGGAACTGGGTGTGAATAGTTGTCGTTCCCGGGAATCGAAGTTGTAAAGTGGGAGAAGTTGGCATTGATCTCTTCCTGGACGTCATACCAGTCGTAATCGTTCGCCCAGTAGTGGGCCAGCTCGTTCATGTCTTGCACCGGGGGTCCTTCTTCCCATTCTGGCAGATCTTCAAGTGCAATTGAGGGGCGGTATAGGCGGACTTTCTGGAGAGTGCTCTGTATGAAGTCTGGATCGACTGAGATTTGGAATGGCGTTGGCTTCGTAATGTTCTGGGGGAATGCGAAGTTGAGTGCATTATCTTGCGCGGTTGATGCCGCCACGGCGGAACCGAGGGCGAGCCCGGTCATCAGGAAACGGAGGAGCGACATTGGAACAGCGGGTGTGAAATCTGTTGTGAAGGCAACCGAATACCGCGCTTTCTATCGTGCTGATGAAGGTGCCAGCCATCTTATAGAGCACTGCAATCTCTATTTGGTCCGTTTCGATTCCGAAGATCAATCCTGTTCCTTGGATCCGAATCCTCCGCCGAATAATTAGTTGGGTGATGTTCGTCCAGTTCAGCGGTGATAGGTGGGTCGCACGTGCCTCGCTCGTAACGGAAACTCCGCTGACGCAGGCACGCTCTCTCCCGGGAGGACGTTTAAACTCCGGGAGGAGATTAGTTAAGCCGTCACAATTCCCATCGGTCTTACTCTGCAAGGCGCAAAACGCTTGGCGCCAATGGAGATACACTGTAAAGCCGCTTACGATGACAAACTCATTGGTGTCAGATTGCAAGATCCTCTTACTTCCAAGCAGACTACTTTCGTATGGTCTCAACCTACATTGTCAACATCACGTCAAATTATTAGTCTGGTTAATGGGCCATGCACGTCAGAACTGAGTACAAGGGGTAGCTTTGCAAATTACTTCTAAGGCCCTAAAGCAGCGTACGTTTTTTATGCAACGCATGTGTGAAGTTAACTACATTAGTAATGACCAGGCACAGCCGGTAGCAGATCGTCTCCGCGCGCCGGAGGCAGACACAAGGCCCTATTTGGGCGGGGCTGGCCACTTATCCAAAACCGCAGCCGTTCCCGTCAGCGTCAACTTCATCTTTGCCTGCACGGGCTCATCCAAAAGGACCTCATAATCCCCAGGGTACACCACTGTGTTGCCGAGTTCGTCATGACGCGCCAAGTTCCCCAGCGTCAGCGGGAGCTCTGCCTCCTTCTTCTGCCCTCCAGTAATGTCCCTCAGACGTGCATACGAGATGAGAGTCTTGAGGGGATATGGCTTGGGACCATTCTGACCTTTGATAAATGCCAGCGCGACGAAATCAGATGTCCGGTTTCCGCCGTTAGTCACAGCTACAGGTAGCGAAGGAATGGAACAGGTGTCAGGATGGGGATCCTTGCAAGAGTTGATGAGGTCTTGGATGGACAGAGACAGATTTGCCCACTTGCTGAATTCAGTAGTGAACGGGACATAGTGGAGGCCGAATCCGAACGCTTGCACGGGACTTGGGAACCAACGATACGTGCGGCCTGGGTTTGAGCCGCCGGGACGGAGGTTCATGTCTAAACGATGGGTATTGCGATTAGTGAGTGGCTTAGAAAGCGACATTCGTTCGATGGGGTGACTTACCTGTCATTGCAAGATTAGTGTAGTTGGACGGGTATTGCGTTATGGGTAGCCGGCCGGCCACGGATTTCGCGCCTGTGATGAGCTGCATGATGGCAGGTCCACCATCCTGTCCAGGCCAGCTCGCCCAGAGGATGGAGTTCACGCCTTTTAAGGACAGGAGTGGGGAATTGTCAACCAAGTCGCCCATCTGCGCAACAACCAATGGTTTTCCAAGACTGGCGAGCTTGGTGATGAGCTTGACTTGTGCTGCAGGCCAATCCAATTTGGTCCTGTCGGTTCCTTCGGCTGCAGCGGATGTGTCCAGTCCTCCAAAGTACAGGATGTAGTCGGATGCATGGGCGGCAGCGACCGCCTTTTCCGTCCAGTTGTCTTTGGCATTCCCGTCTTGGAGGATAGGTCCCGACGAGGTTGCAACAGTGAGGCCTAATTGCTTTGCTGCATACACCGGGGAATGCAAGAATGGTGCATTGCCGCTGTATCCACCCTGAAGCTTGTCGCCGTTGTCGGCCCAGAAACCGATCATGGCAACCTTGGAACCGCTCTTCAGAGCAAGGGGCAGCGTCTTGTCGTTTTTCAACAGGACTATACCGTCAACTGCTGCTTGCTGTGCAAGCTGCTGTGCTTCGTTGGTGTTCACGTCTGAGATACCAAGGCTCGCATATTGTGCCTTAGAACCGTCAAAGTATCCTGCGCGGATGAGACCTTCGTATAGTCGCTTAAGCGCGCGATCTACGGTGGTTATGTTCAGGGCTCCGCTCTTCCAGGCACCTGGAATATCTGATGATCCGGAGTATTCACAGCTCGTGTCCATGCCCGCGTTGAACGTAAGCGCTGTTCCCTCTGCATTCGTCTTGGCGTAGTGGTGGTTTGCAGAGACATCGAGGACGGCTTCGCAGTCACTGGTGATGTAGTTGTTGTCCTCAGTCCAGCCCCAATGCTCACGAAGGATGGTTTGCAGGAGGTACGTGTTTGCGCATGCTGGGACTCCATTTACGGCGTTATAGGAGCACATGAAGCTCCCCACCTTCGAGTCTCGTGCACATGTTTGAAACGGCGCGAGGTAGTATTCCGCCAGGTCCTGGGTCGTGATCTTTGCGTCGAAATTGTGGCGATCTACATTTCCCCACTTCTCAAGGTCGTTTCCAGCGTAGTGTTTGCATGTGGCGATAATCCTCCTCTGGGTCCCGTTACCTTCAAGACCTGCAAGGAGATGCTTCGTGTACCCCTTCAACCGCGTCGCATCCTCTCCCGGCGTCTCAGAGCCGCGACCCCAGCGTGGATCCCTGTACGGATTGACGTTTGGGGTCCAGAAGTCCACGGGTGCTCTTCCTCCATTTCCGAATGCGCGGGCCTCGATACTAATTGTTGTCGCAATCTTGAAGATGAGGTCGTCGTCGAATGCGGCTGACATCAGAATTGGCATGGGAAATGACGTCGCAGATTTGAACGGATCGGAGAAGGTGACGCCGGGAGCATCGGCAACGCCATGGAGAGCTTCACCCCACCAGTTGTATGCTGGTAGCCCGAGGCGTGACACTCCTTTGGCTTTACTAGAGGCTCAGTTAGATGGGCTGGCTTGAGGATTATTTGAAACCCTTACCTGACGAGATTGTCCAGCTTCTCTTGCTGTTGCATGGCAGCCACAAGAGCAGCCGCCCTTTCGGTTGGAGAAGCAGTGATATCACATATCTTGTTTGACTTCAAAGGGCCAGCTGCACAGTCGGGGCCGATTGCACCAGATGCACTCGAGGCCAGGAGCGCCATGAGAATGGAAGGCGTAAGTACAAGAGACTTCATGCTGTCAGTGATGTTTGTGCGAACCAACTTGGACAGAAGACATACTACAATGTGGGAGCCACTCTCTTCTTAACCATTACCCCAGGCGTTCCTCATGTTCATCCTGCAGATACCCGAGAACCCATATTGACCTCTACAAAGCTACCAAGCCTGCCTTGTTTGTAGATCAGAACCATAAGCAATCAACTAGTCTGGGTTGCGTCCTAGTTTCGGGTTGGGATCTGTGATTCTCGAGGTTGTGGTTGATTTGTTCTTCCGATGAGCCGGTGGGAGAAGCGGGTAGCTCCGCGGTGTGATGAAGCGTACCTTGAGCTTGATGGTAGCTATGCCGAAAAGATTATACCCGGGTCGCTATCACCAATCAGAGCCCCGCCCCAGACGCCGCCTCAGCATCCCGACCCAGCATCGCGGTTTCCACCCATATTTCATCTTGCTTTGCCTGGGACAGATGCTGCGGTCTACATTCCACCAATCTAAACGAATGTCTTCCATCGATTTCCACTCTAGATACACGAAGTACCAAGCCGTTATAGTCATGACATATTCCACCACCGACCCAGTTACACCACCGAGCTGGTCAGTTTCTACTGCTACATCTCTTATCAACGCATGTCGGTGGGCATCTGCAGACTGACACCAGCACGATTCCAACCAATGATAGTGACATGAAGGATGATCCTGACTTCGCGGCATACTGTTGCTCAGCTGCAAGAGTGCGGCGCAGCTCTTATCAATAGTCACGTGCTTCCATTCAGGATAGAGCCAATAGTCGGGCTGATGTTATCTATGTTGCCTAGAGATTTGCGGTATAGCCGTGGATGTATAAAGGCTTACACCTTTTCTCTGGAAATTTAGTCCTCATCTTTCACCTTTCTGCCTAACGAGTGCGTAATTCAAGATAGCGAAGAATCTAGCGGAAACATATCGACCCAACTAGCGAAGGCAAGTCAGATTTGACGAAGACATGGCTCATTCAAGACTGGAGAACCAGCCAGAACGAAAACACCCGTTTGTCCCGGAGCCTTATGGCGACCTGACCAGAGGTTCTTTTCACAATATTCTTCTCCCTCAAAACGTTGAAAACAACACTCTTGCGCGTATGCGCGCAAAGTTTGTCCCGGAGATTGACCTAAGAAAAAACTTGGATTCAACGCCAGACAAGGACCGTGCCCGCCTGGAAACGCGAGCCACGAAGTTGATAGAGCACGCAACTGAAAACATTTTGTGTCGGGTGTCAGAGTCTACTTGGGAATCAGACATAAGGACTGACTTATTCGGGTTAATAAGAGAGGATCCTCTTCTTCGAATGTAAGTATATACTCTCATGGAATTTTTAATGAAGCTATGTATTCACGACTTTAGGGACAAGACGCCATATCAATACCAATATACAGATCCAGATTCGTCGACAGCCGCTATCCGGAAGAGGTATCCCGACATCACATTTGGTCTTGCAACCTGCTGGAACATTGCCGTGCAGCATCAAATCATGGAGAAAAACGGCGAGATCAAATGCGACCGGGACCACTCTGAGGCTCATCCTACACTAACAAAGGAAAGAATCTACAAACAACTTTTCTATCGGAGATGTGGCCTTGTTGTCGACCCTAGATGGGGAGCTGTTGATCTTTTATTCCCTTGGGCAATATTTGAAGCGAAGAAGGCTTCCCAGCCTCTGGACGATGCTGAGCGTCAATTGTACGAAGGAGCATCTGTCTACCTAGCTATGCTTGATGATTTGGCAAGAGATCCAAAGTCCCCTGATAAATATCAGGAAGGTGGATCGAACGGACCACAGCTTTTCGGTTTCGCAAGCAGTGGTCATTTGTTTTGGATTTATACCGTCTTTGGTTGGTTTCGCGGCGACTATGTAAGATTTTTATGCTATGAATAAGTAACGGTAACTGCTAACTATAATAATAGGTAGTTGAACCTCTCTGGCAAGGTAAATTGACCGAAATGGACGACGGCCTAAACGCCTTGCTCATTGTCGACCAAATACACAAATTCGCTGTGACAACGCATCGGGACTTCGTGTTGAAACACCTCGAACCTTGGCTTCAGCTTGCCGAAGAAGAGCTAGGATCAGTTTGTGATAATGTCAAGTGTTGTACACCTGACGACATAGCGTCACCGTTGTTTAGAGCAAACATGTTGAACTCTGGATACTACAAAAGTAGCTCTATGCCACTGTGGGAAGAGCTTGAGATTGCTGCACGGGTGGCACAATCTGCCAAGCGAAACGAAAGTAGACAGACTGAAAGTAACAAGAGACGAAGGAAGGCTGAGGGAGATATCCATCTTGAAGATGATCCGATGGAAGAATGTTGAAGTCAGCCATAGCGTCTTGGACTGGGGAGACTGATAGAGGTGACTACAATGTACTGATGTATTTCTAGTTTGAAAACATATAGGGGACATTCTTGATATTGATTTGGGTCTTCACGATGTGGAAACAAACACCTCGATTTTCTGAGGCATTTTAGATCATCTGCACGCTGCGTCAAACCAAAAATATGCGGGCGGTCTTGGTAGCGAATGTGACGGAGAGGAGGCGGGGAGCAAATCGCGCATGCGAATCGAGTCGGGATGCTGGAGCTTGGAGCGAAGCACGCCCGGTAGCCCAATCTTTTACGTCCCACGTAGATAGTGCGGTTCAATACGTGACTCATCTGCTGTAATTGAATCGGTCAAGACTGATTTCCTACGTCTTCTTAAACGTTAACATCCTCCACCTAAATCCCATCTCCACACTTCAGTACCCCTCAGCCTGAACCAACTTCCAACCCCTTGCAACAATCATCTCACAATCACCCAAAACCTTCTTCGTCCACTCGGTCCCATTCGTCTTCTCAGACTGCTCACTCTGCAGCGCCTTCAAAACATCGTCCACCTCGTGGATAGCGAGGAAAGCAGGCACAACATCAGGCCCTTTGGAGAAGGGTATTTTGGGCCCAAGTTTGTACCGAAGGGTGCGTCGGTAGCCGGGCAGCTCGGAGAGCATGTCTAGGTGTTCTTCGCGGTACCATTTCTCAAAGTCGGCGGCGTCTTTGGGATGCAGTTCTACGGTTACGATTTCGGGGGCGGGAACTGAGGGGGTGTTTAGAACGTTGCGCGGCACTAATGAATATAGTCTAAGCGTATGGTGGGGTTTCAAATACCTTCGCCAACACCATTCGGATCAAATGTCTGTATCAGCTCATAATTCCTCGTATCGCCATCCATATGCTCTATGTTCACGTTCGTATGCTTGCCACCCTCGCTCAAGATCTCGCTCGTCGGCGTTAACTTCTTGGCGTTCGGGCTGTACAGCGGCTCTGCAACCTCGGTCTGATAGATTGCCAGAAATTTGCGCGGATTCTCTGTACCGGGTGGCCCCGGTATATCAAATTCTTCATAGAGCGCTGCTGTTTTGGATGTGCCGGTGTCGATGAGATTGGCGAGGTGCTCTTCGGTGTAGAATTTCTTCCAGGTGGCGGCGGGAACAAGCGTGGAACGCGAGTTCACAAAGAGTAGATGCGGTGCTGGCGTCATAGTAGGCAATGCTGTAGTGTTGTGGTGTTGTGTTGCGTGTTTCGTGGATAAAATAGTCTTATAGCCCCGCACCTGGTGTATGAGGAGCTACCCGGAATTGCTTGTCCGGGACGATAATTGTGGGTACTTTAGAAACCAGCTGGCGCGCATGGGTTTATGAGGTTGCGGATTGGAATGGTTGGTTTTGAGCTCGATTAGTAAGCTGAGGTAAAAGTTAAGGGTGAGCCATGCGCGTAGCACCCCCTTTCAATATTCGTAGCACCCATACTCAGGTATACGCAAGTAGTATCACACTAGCCACACCTAGGCCTCTTGGCGACGAACATCAAGGCTTCTAACTAATTAGAGATCGCTATAGCGTCTCTAGCCACTGTAGAATCTCTAGCTACAGCTACCTCGACTTATTACTAATAATCCACTAAGGTTCGTTACTTCTTTAGTATAATTAGTGTTAAACTATCGCTATAATTACCGTTCTAGCCCTTTTAATACCTAAATAGCTAAGGTAGACCTAGCGGCCCGTACGCTTAACCCTCTATTAAACTCTATCTACCTTTTATATCTACTATACCCCCTAATAATTAACCGTTGCACGTTAATAGAGATAGTAGTATTATAATACTAATTATACGCTTTCTATTACTACTCTCGCTAAGTAATTCGGACTATTATAAGTAGAGCTACGTTAATTTAAAAGTTTATTATAGTTACTAGCACGTTTTAGAAGACTTATACGGTTAACGCGTAGATACGCTTAACTATCTTATATCTATAAAATATATACTCTTACTTTAATACTAATTCCTTCTATTTCTATATACTATATTCTAGGTCTATAGTAGCTAGAAATTATTTATAATAGCTTCCTATACCCCCTACGGTAGCCTAGCTAGATCTTTAATACCCCTAGGCACTTCTTTACTTAAGACCTTAACGTTTACGCTACTAGGTAGTTCTACTATACTAATAATAACTTCTCTAGTCTTCTATAACTCTAATTATACGTATCTAACTTAATTTAACTCTAAGGATTAAGAGATAGTATACTAGCTATTATACTATACGCTATTTCTCTTACGTTTTATATAGTCTATATATACTAAGGCTATTAAGATATTAAACTAATAGTTAGTTAATTATAAGTATAGGTATAGGTTTACTATTATAGATACTAAGAGATAGAAACTATTAAAGAAAGTTATCTCTTCTTTAATTAAGTGGGTTAGGCTATAGTATATATATTCTAAAGACTTTAAGCCTTAAGATTTTAAGATACGGAGGTTATCCTTCTAAATAATTATATACTCTTAGAGAGGATCTCTTCGCTAGACTATTAATAATAACGGTAAATATAGCTAGTCTATTAAAGAGATAGTCCCTCTCTATAATTACTTAAGGGCTACTCTTAACTCTCTTCTATAGTTTAGAGACCTTAACGACACTACCCGCTCTATTATTAAGACTTAGATAGAGCTAGGCGCTAATACTATATATATCTATAGTACGCTTTTAGTAGCTTATTATAACGTTCGCTATTACGACGTCTCTAATAAGGTAGCTAAGGTCCGTAGAGCTAAGCGTAGAGGCTAGTTAAAGATTTAAGCTCTATTTAACTTATTTAACTAGGGGTTAATAGATAATTAGGATCTAGAGATAGTATCTATTAAATAGTATTACTATTATACCCTTAATACCTAGAACTAACTATAAACCTTATTCTTTACTTATCCTTAGAGCTTTTAGTAAATATAAGCTTCTTCTAACGTACTTATAATAGACTATATCTATAAGACTAATAAGTTTAGTATACCGTTTATATATATTATAGAAGTTAATTAAATAGCTTAAATATATAAAGTAGCTTATTACTTTATAGCTAATAAGAGATAACTAACGTATAAGTAGATTATATAATAATTATAAGAGCTTCTTAAGAAGTTATATATAATCCTATAAGTATTTATTACTAATAAAGAAGACGCCCTTAAAAACGCTCTATAGATATACTACCTATAGGTCCCCTAGCGGTAGTGCCTTTAGCACTTAAATAATAATATAGAGAAGAAAGTAATTAAGACTTTTAATATTACTAAGAGAGAAATAGTAGATAATAAGCTCCTTAACTTTATATAAAAGAAGTAGAGGTCCTTTATAGCTAACTAGAATACTCTTATCTCTACTACTAACTACTACTACTTTAAGGACTATTACCGTAAGCTTTAGGCTACGTATTATAACTATCTAGACCTCCTTTATTACTTAGAGAAAGAGATTATATCTATTTATAATAAGTAGTCTAAAGTTATATATTAATATCTACCTTCTTTTAGATAGCACGTTACATTAAAGTATAAAGAGGCTTACTCTAAGCTAAAGGCCTATCTTATTTACTATAAAGGTTACCTCTTTAATATAGTTAAAGGGATATACCGGCTAGTATAAAGAGACCTTAGTAAGTAAAGAGTAGATATTAACTATTAATATAGTTATATTTATACTAACCTTAAGATTCTTAAGTTTAAGAACTTTTATTATATTATTACTCCTAAAGGTCTCCGCTATCTTAAAGGGTAACTCTTAATAGCTAAGTAGTACGCTATACCTCTAGGAATATATACTAGAGCCTTTATTTAATAATAGAGGCTTTCTTATAAATATTATCTCTAATACTATCTTCTTTATACCTAAAATAGCGAATATATAATTATTTCTAAGTAAATTAATATCTACTAATATCTCTACCCGCGACGCTTACTTCTAGATTAACTATCTCTAGTTATCGCTCGCGACCCCGTCGTTATTATAAGGGGTAAAGGCCGCCTAAAGAGTATAAGTAGCGGGCGGAGTAGGACCCTAAGAAGTAGCTAAGTAGGTAAGCCTCGGGACTCTATTATAGTTAAGCGTACTTAAGTTACTTAAGAAGTAATTCTACTAGCTTTCTTAACCGCTAGCGCTATACCGGGGGTTATAGATAAGTTTAAGGTAGAGAAGATAGTTATAAAGGTTATCCGTAAATATAAATAAGTTATTAAACTAGCCTTAGTTAATACTTATAGAGTACTAGCTAACTTATTAGATATTAAAGAGTAACTTTATATAATAGTAGCTATAATTATATAGCTTACTAGGGCCCTAGTAGCTATAAATTACGACTAATCTACTATCTACGCTATAGAAGGCTAGTAAGTAGATTCCTAGTTAGCTTCTAGCCCTCCGCTGGTCTACTAGGTAATGTAGGATAGTAGGTGGCCACTTTAGAGTTAGAGAATATAAAGTTAACTATTAGTAGTTCTTAGTATTAGAAGGCCTACCGTTACTAATCTTAATAACTAGCTAACTAAATTATATTAGAATTTTACTAAGTGCTTATATAATCTATATAAGTATATAGAAAATTATTAGTATAATTATAGTAGCTTCTTATAGTATAGTATTAATAAATTAATTAAAATAATAATTTTAGTTAATATAGGTGATCGGGCCGGAATATAGATTAAATTAGAGGTATTCTATTAGTCGCCTAAGGGAACACGTGAACCTTATATTAATTATGGTAATACCCGGCGTATATCTCAGCATGGGGTGCTACGCCTAGCGAAAAGGGGTGCTACGCGTATGGCTCACCAAAGTTAAGTGAGGCGGGCGACATTTGCTTAAAGAGGAAAGTAGTCCATCTCACACGTGCATGCCACCCTTTCGGGTTGAAAAGGTCTGGGCAAAAATTGGAAATCTATTTGGCTCTAGATAGAGAGCAGTGCACCTTTCTGGACAATATTTCTGTATATAGGGTTTAAATTCACGTTCGACAGAAATTCACGACTTTGCTCGCTTTTTGGCCAACCAGTCCATCGATATAGGCAAGAAAAGTGTCCAGGTCGAGCATGTCCACCTTTCCCAGCGATGGGTTCGAGCTTTGTAAGACCTGTCCACCCCAGAGAATCCGAATATACCTCTTGCCATTGCCGTCGCCATCCTTGCTGTAGACCTCGAACACGACTTCGGAACCCATGCCTACCCAGACCATGACGTCCACTTGTAGTATGCTTAAAAGGCGTGAGAGTGAGCCGTCGTGCGCAACGTTGTGCCTGTACTTGGTGCTGCTCATTCCCGAGACACGATCCCTAATGTTCTGCGCCAGCTCCGCAACGAAGACGCCATACGATCCAACAGCCGCCTGCAGCGACTTTGGCGAGTCGCGGTAGATGAAGGAGTATTCGTACTGTCCCAATCTATACACCGTGTCCGCCTGATCTTGGCCAACACACTTGCTCGCATCGTTAGTGCTGCAAGGTAGCGGTTTGGCGTGGCACTGTCTTGCGGAGAGGTTGTCGTAGTAATGGTCGAAGGACTTGTGCCAGTCGGTCGAGCCAGCGGGGACTCCAGAAATAGTATCTAATGATGAAAACAGAGGTTTCGCAAGAGTGAGATGCTCGGTCCAGTTTGATGCCGTGCTGCCAACACCATATGATGAGTAGAGTGCTGATGCGGCGGGGCACGAGTATGCTGGCTCGAGAGAGTCGACGGAAGATGGCTGGATGCGAAGAGGAACTACCGAAGAGGGCGAGTACATCCCATTGACGAGCATGCCTGCGACTTGACTTGTGATGACGTTGTTGGTCACACGGTAAGTGACTTTGTCGCCTATTTCTTTTGGAAGAAAGCCGAGGAGATCATGGTAAACGCCGAAGAGATCCTTGCCATGCTCCCAAGAGTCGTCAAGCCCTTCTCGAGTGATTTGCGGAAATTGGCACGACCCGTTGAAGCCGGTAGCCGCGAAGGGATTGGTCTCCGAGGTGAAGACGCTCCAATGTGTCGAAGCTGACGCATTTCCGGATGGATTCAGAGGTTGGCCGTAGTAGAAGAGGCCCTCATCTGAGCATTCCCAGCTGTAGGATTCCTTGGGGAAAGTATTCGATGAATAAGGCGTCCGTTTGTGATGCCGATGGATCTAGTGTGCTCAATGAGTTTGGATCCGAGTGGATCAAGGTGATCGTGGGTACTTACAACTTCCACATATTCTAAGGTGTATCCTTCTCTTGGCATGGGATACTCTTCGCGCCTCACGTGCGGCATGTTACACCAATTGTATGTTCCATACTGCGTGCCAGGTGGTAACGTAGAGCCACCGAAATAGAAGTCGTGCGTCCCATTCCCTCGAAGGATGCCGGATAAATTATTGACCCACGTCTGGTTCGGCGCATACCATCCCAAATCCACTGTGCTGTTCTGACTTGCCACGAGAGGAAGCCAGATCAGCGAAGATAGCGTCTTCGGAGGTTGCATGTCCCAGTCGAATAGCTGAACGAGCGTGAAAGCGGTACCGGCCAACAGGAGGAGGGACGAGACGAAAAGGCGTGCATGGCGCATCTCCTCTATAAGAAAATATTAGATTGCGCTCCATAATTGACGAAGAAGATCGTGCTCAAGATGAATGGTTCAGGGTGAGAGTGTGAAATAGCCCGAAGCACGGGTGGCAACTCGACGATGTCATTGGTCAGCCAAATGCAGCGTTGATAGCGCTGATCTCCAAGCTTCCAAGATGCTCGTCTTGGTGTCGGAGGAGCTTGTCTTGACACTGAGCCTTCATTAGCAAGAATTTGACGTTGCATACAATGGTCCGAGTACTACATTTTCTGACTTTCTGTGTTTACTTTCTAGAGCGCGCGGTTGCCACACCCTAGGTTGTTCCAGCACCACGTCATCGGCGTCCCAACTGCAGCACATCCTCTCATCAAACCTCTCCATCTCTTTCCTCTTCTCGGCATAGTCTCAATGTGCTTGCGCGGTCTCCTGGAATATGCGGCGACGGTCGAACGTCATCGAGCGCAGGCTGCAAGATCGCGAGAATCTCTCCGATCATTGTGCTCGTCGTAGATCCCCACCTTAAACGGCGCAACGCGATCTCAACGTCACCCGTCACGAGCTCTGCTGCTCCTAGCCACAACCGTGCAATCCCAGAAGATTCCGGGGTAGCCGTTCGGCATGGCGCCGATGGCGCGCGGGGTGCAGCAACGTCTTGCATCGCTCATCTCTTGAGCCAATAGGACTGGCAGCGATTCGTACACGGTACGTAGCTCGCGTGCTCCCTTGGAGCTTGTGAAAGTGGAGCAGCGAGCATATGAAAGGGCAAGATGCCCCTTCGCTCTCGGTCTGTTAGCTCTCTTGACTTTTGCAACCTTTGCAACTTCTTTAGACTTATTGAACAGCGACGATGGTGTTCCACAAGTCGGAGCCCTGGTTTGGAATGAAAGGAGCATGGCTTACTTTCTGGGTAACAGTTGCATGCGCGACGGACATGACGCTGTTTGGCTATGACCAGGGCGTATTTGGGTCTGTATATCCCTATACTCACAGCAATACTTTTATTGACTGTGGATCAGTGGAGTTATAGTGACGCCCGATTTCCTCGACCAACACAACCTCAACAACAACCCCTCGTTAATTTCGACCGTGACTGCTATCTACGATATTGGGTGTTTCTTCGGTGCCATCTCGGTAATTGTCATCGGAGAGCCGTTGGGCAGAAAGAACTGTATTCTACTTGGGTCTACCATCATGAGCATTGGGGCCATACTTCAGATCGCATCATTCGGGGTACCGCAGATGATAGTTGGCCGAATCATCGCGGGAATCGGTAACGGCATCAACACATCTACAGCTCCGGTTTGGCAAGGCGAAACTTCCAAGGCGAGCTGGCGGGGCAAATTGATCGTGATAGAGATGATCATGAACATTGCAGGCTTCTCACTTAGCAATTGGGTTACATACGGATTCTCGTACGTAGCTCAAGCTTCCCTTCGACTCGGATATGTGCTGACTTGATACAGGTTCGTCGGCGGGAGTGCTGCATGGAGAGTCCCGCTCGCATTCCAATTTCTCTTCATCTTCATACTATTCGCAACCGTGCCATGGCTTCCAGAGTCGCCGCGTTGGCTCATTGCGAAGGGCCGAGTCGACGAAGCTGAGAAGATTCTTGCCGATCTCGAAGCGACCGATGTGAGCGACCCGTACGTGATCACAGAATCGAAGGACATCCAATGGGCAGTGCAGTACGAGAAAGATCATGCTGTACGTTGGGGGGACTTGCTGCGTGGTCGCACAGGAGACCAAGGTGGCACTCACACCATCCGAAGACTACTCTTAGGCATGGGGAGCCAAGCCATGCAACAGCTGTCCGGAATCAATGTCACCTCCTACTATCTACCAACCGTCTTGATCGAATCGGTCGGACTGACAAACAACCTCGCACGGCTACTCGCAGCCTGCAACTCCGTCTCATACCTCCTCTTCTCCCTCATTGGTATTCCCAACGTCGAACGCTGGGGTCGCAGGAAAATGATGATGTACGCTGCGGCTGGACAGTCCTTCTGCTATCTCATCATCACTATCTGCATTCGCTACAATGAGCAAGTCGACTCTCTATCCGAAAGTACTAGACGCTCATGGGCAGAAGCATCAATCGCCTTCTTCTTTTTGTACTACGTTTTCTTCGGGATAGGATGGCAGGGTGTCCCATGGCTCTATCCGACGGAGATCAACTCGATGGCGATGCGGACCAAGGGAGCTGCTCTCGGCACAGCTACGAACTGGATCTTCAACTTCATGGGTCTGTACTCCACATATGTAATGCATCTCACATACTGATATATCGCGCAGTCGTCGAAATCACTCCTCCCGGAATCAGAAGCCTTCAATGGCGGTTCTACATAATCTGGACCATCTTCAACTTCGCCTTCATTCCGATAGGTAAGCCACCCCGGCGCCTGCATTATAACATCTCTGACGACCCAACAGTCTATCTCTTCTATCCTGAAACAGCCGGCCGCTCCCTCGAGGACATCGATCGCTTCTTCGCAGGTCACGCCCCCTTGCTCGTATTCAAGGACAAAGAAGCTATTACACAGAAGCGGCCCCAGGTTTTCGTCCAGCGTGAGCAAGAGGAGATGCGGAGGCATAGCAGTGTTGTGTCTGGCCATGTAGATGCGGCGAATCGGGCAAATGAGAAGAGGCAAAGGGATGAATTAATTGATGATGTGTGAAGATACTGGGCTTATTTGATTTTGGACGAAGTAGGTCTTGACTGTTTTCATCTAAAGCCCATAGATTGGATACATAGAGTTGTCAATCCATGTCGAGAAATGATAGCTCGTCCACTCCTGAACCTATTTACAACTCACAGCATCATCACTCTCATGAACAAACATGGAGCAACGCTACTCTTCCATAGCACACGCTAAGAGAGAAAGCGTGCTGATTTCGTCGTGCCGCGGCAATTCCTTCCCTCCCGCGACCTCTCAACCAATGACGCAACCCCGCCCGGTATGACTCGGTATCGTTCCGAGACCCCAAATCAACCACCCACCACGCGCTCACACCACTCCCTCCTCCAATCCTCCCGTTTCTCCCTCCCTACATGCGCAATCGCATCCTCCCCTCGCTCCCTCCAAACATCCGCCTACGAAACATCCTCACACTTCTCCACTACCGCAAAATGGCCCAAGCCCCATCCCCAACACGGCCCATAAAAGTGTTGATGCTTCACGGTAAACACCTTTGTGACCTCCCCTCTACGAAACCAAGCTGATCCAACCCTCACAACCAGGCTTCACCCAATCCGGACCCCTCTTCCACGCAAAAACCCGCGCACTAGAAAAGAACCTTCAAAAGGCCTTCCCGGCCGGGATAACGCTCTCCTACCCGACTGCACCTATCCACCTCGCCCGCGCAGATATCCCCTTTCCCGTTGCCTCCCAATCCGATGCAAAGGAAGGCGAGGAAGAAGAACCAGATGCGTGGGCGTGGTGGCGGCGCAAGGGCGATACCGAACCGTATACCTACGAAGGCATAGAACTAGGAATGGATAAGCTGGCGGAAGTGCTGAAGACAGAAGGCCCGTTCGATGGTGTAATAGGATTCTCGCAGGGCGGCGCCATGGCCGCCATGCTAGCTTCGCTACTTGAACCCACTCGTCGAGCTGCGTTTGAGAAGTTGTATCCGTCTGGTGGGCTATCATACCCGTCTTCGTTCACCGCGGACACGGGCTACATAGAGTCCAATTTCCATGCGCCACTCAAATTCGCCGTCAGCTATTCCGGGTTCGCCGCTCGGGGAATTGAAGCTTATCGCGGCTTCTACGAGCCCAAGATTGCGACGCCGATGCTGCATTTCTTGGGCACTTTGGACGCCGTGGTGGAAGAGTCGCGGAGTTTGGCACTCGTGGATAATTGCGAGGAGAGCGAGGGGAGGGTTGTGTATCATCCCGGAGGCCACTTTCTGCCGAGTAGTCAGAAGGCGTACGTGGGTGCGCTCATAGGTTTCATGAAGGAGGTATTACATAAAGCGGAGGGCGGAGACAAAGAGGAGGAGAGCGTCGAAGATATGGATGTGCCATTTTGACCGAGTGTCGCATAGCATATACGGCATGATTTCTGGGTTAGCATGGCGTTGCACTTAGAGGTTAGACACGTATTCGGATGTCTATTATACATGCGCAGTGTATGCGCAGAGCCAACTTTGTAGAGGCTCAATTATGTCTAGACTAATCATGAATCCTTCCCGACATTGAAGCGTTGAAGCTGATCACCTTACTTTGCCTTGCCTTTACCAGCCTTACCCGCCTTGCCCTTGTCGACCTTAACGCCTTGAATGCGCGCCATCATCTCCTCCTTCGTGATGAGATGATCGATGCGCTCCAACAGCCCCAGCAAGCTCTTCATGTTTCCGCTCCACTCGTTCAGCACGTCGTCCGCATCCCGAGGCTTCGCGAAGCTGACAATGCGCGCCGGCCTGTCGATCTTTGCGTGAATGGTCTTTGCCGTCACCAGCTCGCTGATGTACTTCTCGGTCTCGGCTTCGGTCAAGTCGAGAAGCTCCGTTAACCGCGGGATCTGGATGCGGGTGTAGTACTTGGCTACAACGCGAACGTTGTGCTCGATAACCCGCTTGCGCAGATCTTGCCACCTCTTGTGTGCCTTTGGGTCGTCTGAATCGTCCAGCTCCGCATCGAAGACATCAGTCTCGGTAAGGTGGGGTCCGAATTGTTTGGCAACCATGGGCCATCGCATGAGCTCTGGCACGGTGAAGAGCTTGACGAGCTGTGCGTCTTGTGTGATTGTAGAGTTGCGCGAGTCTTGCTGGATACGGTGGATGAGGTCGGACTGCTCGTTGTCGTACGGGGCGAGAATGATGTAATAGATTACACGTTGGAGAATCTGTGTGTGTTAGAGCGGCCCAGTAGCTCCGTGAAGGTTATGCTTACAGCTTTCAGCTTCTTCGGGTCCTCCTCAACCGCCTCCGTGTCCAGCACCTGCCGGTAGTGCTTGCAGACATCAAGATACTTGTCATCGTGCTTAGCCAGAGTGATCTGCTGCTCGTAGTATCGAAGCTTCAAGTCCGTCACATCGTCCTCTGGCTCAATGGGCGGATCGTCGATACTCCGAGTCTTCTCTTTCTCTTCTCGCTCCTTCTGGTCCTTTTCCAGTTGCTCTGGTGACTTCTTTGGCCTCCTCGCGAAGTACTTCTTGCTAATCTTTCTAGCCAGAATGCCGGCCTGCGTCCAATCGCCCTTTTGTATGCACAGCGACACTTGCTGCAGGATGAACTCGGTCTTTTCTCGGCGGGTCATGGAGCCAAATGTTTCCACCTGAAGCTCGCACAAAATGTCCGTGGCCGAGTTGATATCGCCTTGCTCCTTCTTGATATTGGACAGTATCCGGGTGATTCGCGCTCGCTCGACCTCGACAAAGATCTATCGCAACATATCAGCCTCATGGCGCCATTTCTAGATACGCGCATCACGTACCTTGCCTTCTGTGACAGTTCGCAGTGTCTCGATGACTGAGAGCTTTATGTCCAAATTGGGTGTGTTGTCCAGGAAGCTCATCACCGTCTGCACCATCTTGGTGATGGCCTGCTTGAGCTGCCCATGCTTCTTTGAGAGGAGCAGCACCTGCTCATTCAACAGACTCCAGTCTCCGGCATCCTTAGCTATTGTGCATATGGCGACGAGGATTCGGGAGGTCGATGCGAGATCGGAGGCCTTGCAGCAGTGAGTTGGAAATCTTGTACGGTGCTAGAGGGACGCTGACGCACCTGACGTGTTTGCTTCTCAAGTAGCAGTAGCTTCTCTACCGCAGCTTGCGGATCGCTCTAAAGTAGCACCGTTAGCTCTGCTTCCATGCTGCAATCAATACACCTACGGATCCAAGCTTCTCCGCCTCTGGGAGTGCCTTGTCGACCTCTTTTGTGAAGTCCTTGTCGGCCTTGAGCACCTGCCCGCTCGACATGGTGGCGCGGGGCTGTTGTGACGGCGTGGAGGTTCGGAGTAGTTACGAAAGCGACGGATATGAGGGTGAGAAGGCGTTGGTCGGATCTCGGATCTGGAGGGGCGGCGAGGATGGTGTGGGTTGGTAGTGTAGCTCTGAGGCTCTGGTGTTCGATGATGATCGGTATCGGAGAAACTGACCGGGGTGCCTTGCACGTGACCTTAATCCGCCCTGGAGCAACGTTGAACACTAGGACTTTATACACGCGGAATTGTCCAGAATTCAGTCTTTCGGTGGGCTAGGTGTGGAAATGCGTGGTCAGTGATTGTTCGATCAAACATTAATTTTCACTTCAGCCATGCAGCGAACGACAATGGTTTTGAGACATAATTTTTCATTCCAACGCCTCTCAATGCTACAAGTCTACCCAAGTTACGGATTCAAGTTTCGGACCAACTCTGAGATAGAGATGGGCTCGAATAACGTCGCGATATCAATAACGCTGTCCGCCCTTCCACGATGGCGTAGGCGCACTCAACAAGGCCAACCTCGCAGGATGCATACCATTGTTGTCCTCAGCCGGCTTCTCCGCATCAGTCTTGCCCTTGGCATCCTTCTTATCCTTGCGGTCCTTCTGCTTCGCCTCGACCTCGTCGCGCCTCTCCCGTATGCGCTGGCGTTCGTCGGTGAGCTTCTCGTTCTTGACTTTGATCTTTTCCTTTCGGGCGGGCGTGTTTCCGCCGCCTCCGGCACTGTGAATCGGTCGTTAGTAATTGAATGGCGGAACTTTGTGCAGATATTACATACCTCAGCTCGACGTTAATCTTCCTCTCGGTCTTCTTTGACCCGTCGGCGAAGACGGAGTGGTGGTATTTTTGCAGCGCTGTCTGCATGCGGTCGAAACGCTCAAATTCGATGAAGCAGGTGCCCATGAACTTGTTGTCCTTCTTGTACGTGCGCATGCGGATCTCGAAAGGCTTGATTTTCTCGAAGTGGGCTTCGATAGTTTCCTTGGTGGCGGTGAAGGGGAGGTTGCCTAGAAAAAGTTAGAAGCATGATGAGAAATTGAAGCGACGTGAGACTTACCAACGAAGACAATGAAGCGGCCTTTCTTCTCAGAGCCATCCGCATCTGCGTCCTGATCCTCTCCACCCTCAGCGTCTTCCTCAGCGGCTTCCCCATCTGCGTCGGCGGCCTCTGTGGATTCTGCGGCAGATTCTTCTTTCGTCTTCTTATCCTTCTTGGACTTCTTCTTGTCTTTCTTCGACTTCTCTGCGACAGTCTCATCAGCGCCATCCACGTCCATAGGCGTCGCGTCCCCGTTGGTTTCTTCCTGCACAGGCTCGGCCTCGTCCTTGGACTTTTTAGACTTCTTCTCCTTCTTGTCTTTCTTTTCCTTCTTAGCCGCCTTCTTGTCTTCCTTCGAAACAGTCACCTCATCGTCAGCCGCGGCGATCTCGACAGCCTCCGGCGCATCCTTGGTCTTCTTCGATTTCTTGTCCTTCTTGTCCTTCTTCTTGTCTGCCTTCTCTTCTGTTGCAGCGGGTTCTGCGGCTGCTACAGATTCTTGCGCGGGCTCCGACTCAGTGGTCGCATCTGACTTCTTGGATTTCTTCTCTTTCTTGTCCTTCTTGTCCTTCTTCGATTTCTTGCTGTCGGTTTGAGGGATCGTGCCGTTGGTCGCATCGGGCATTGGCTCGTCAATATCGCCTAACGATATGAAATCTTTGTCGTGATCTGCGGTGCCATTGGTAGCAGGAGCTTCCGAAGCGGTGACAGCTTCGTCGCTAGACTTCTTCGACTTCTTTTCCTTCTTCTCCTTCTTCTCCTTCTTCTCCTTCTTGTCTTTCTTATCCTTCTTCTCCTTCGGCGCGACCACCTCCGCGACTACAGAAGCTTCCTCCGCAGCGGGGTCCTCGACCTTCTTGGACTTTTTGGACTTTTTGGGCGCATCTTCGGCGACCTCGTCTTGCCTCTTGCGCTTGTTTTGCTTTTCCTCGGTTTTGGCCATTGCGGATGCGGCGTTGGGGTAAGAATGTAGCGTAAAAGCGAATTCGTGTGGGGGACTTCAAGGTCGAAGCTCGGAAAGTCCAGAAAGTCGGAAATTCCAACTTTTCTGCCGGGGCGGTCAAGGGCGGTCCTTGGCGTGAACGCGAGCCCCCAATTGCACATGAACTCCGCGTGTACGCATCGTTGGTATTCGGGAACAAAATGCGACCCGCTACATCTCGAATACGCCTGCCACGGCGGACATTAGGTCCCTCAGCTCTATACGCTGCAGAGCCTCCCTGTCCACGCCAATTCTCCCACAAACCGCCGCGCCTCCTGCTCGCCTCCCACCGCAGCTCTCCGCGCCCACAGCTGCCGTTTCTCTATCCCTCCGGCTCCTACCTGTCCAGCGCCCAGCTATCCCGTCTGTTCTCCATATCCGTCAACCACAAAAAGTTCATAAAAGAGACGGCGCGCCAGACGGTCAAATACACATTTCTCATTTGGATTGTGACGACATGCTTCAGTATCGCTAGCTTGGGCATATTGAGCGAGAGGCAGGAGCGCGCTTTCCCGTCGCCGCATGAATGGAGTTTGATCACGCGGTTTAGATTCAGGCGAGGGAAGTGGTGGCAGGTGCCAGAGAACAATGAGGACGAGGGTTTTCCGAATTGGGCACGGGTGTATGATGAGCTGCAGCATACGTTAGTTCGGTTGGAGAACCCGGACAAGGATGGAGAGGGTTTGGTGGATCAGGAGGAGGGCGGTATCTTAGTTCCTGGGGTGGGCAAGACTGGGTACGACCTTACCGCGAAGAGCGAAGAGTGGCGGCAGGGATACTACGAGGTGTTGATGGGCATGGCCTCCGCAGCAGAGCGATTAGAAGGCTGGGTCACAGACAAATGGAGGAGAAACGTCTGGGCACCCGAATTCGTCCCATCATCCACCAACCTACGACCAAAAGCCACACTACCGGGTATGCCCATCGTGCCCGAAGAAGAGGACCGAGTAGCCGCTGCAGAAGCCCCAGAGACCTTCTACATCAAGATCATTACAACGAAGGGCTTCACGACATACCAACGGCTGTCCGCAGCCCTCGGCTACGCAGACTGGCTCACCTTCAAGAAGCTGCCCGACTCAGCAGAAGAAATGTACCGTTGGGCCCTCGACATCGCCATCTCCGGCCTCTCCACCCAAGACCCTTCCACCATCATTAATTCCACAACCGGCGTCCTTTCCGCAACCGCCCCTCAAGACTCAATAACACCAAACCTCATCTACGCGATCACAAATTTCGCAACCTTCCATGCTGCCCAAGGCCACCTCACCACCGCCCTACCCATCCTAATCTCCCTCCTGCGTGCCCGTCTCAATGCTGAACCCTCCGTACCAATCCCCACCAACAAAGGTTCAGACTCCAGCATGACAGCCACAATACTAAGCCTCCTCAACGAACCCGACTACCCGCCCATCCCCCCAACCGGCGACGAGCCCCTGCTCCGCCGCCCAGAAGACCGCTGCGACGAAGCAGCCCTAAAAACCTACATCGGCGAGATCCTCTTCGCGACCTCCACATCCTCCTCAGCAACCTCTCAACAGCGCCAACAAGGCCTCTCCTGGGTCCGCGACGCCGTCTCCACAGCCAAAACAGCACAGTCGATTCCCGCCATCGCGGGCCAAGACACCCTGCGCAAAAAGTGTGAGCAATGCGAAGAAGTCGGTCTAGAAGCCTGGGGCAAGATCATGACCTTCCTGGCGGCTGAGGCGAGAGAAAAGAAGGAAGCTGCGACGCATGGCTGGAATATCAACCGGCTGATGTGGAAACTGTGGGGAACGCAGAAGTTGGAGACGGATGTGGAGAATCTCGAGGATGAAGAGGAAGGTGTTACGATGAGGTTGAACAAGCTGAGGGGGAAGATGCTGAGGGAGGAGTATGAAGATATGGATAGGAAGTACGCTAGAACTTTCGTCTTTTAGCTAGATATTCCCTGTATGTATAATGTACATCACGTCGCGAGCACTACTGCCCAGTCTTGTGCCCATCATTGCCAGCGAAGACCCTAAGCACTACTCACAGTTGGCAGGATCAGAGTCGTGTACAAAGCAAAGGAAATTTACTGCACCAGGACGCCACCCGTCGAGAATTCTAGTAACTACAGCATAGATCAGTCGACCAAAGCATGTTCACTAACAGCGTTATTACACAAATCAGACATCAAGGAGACCATGCATTCACAATCATGAAGAGAATGATGTGCTGAGCAGATGATCAGACATTTTCTTGTACTGGTGGACTATCTGTCCGGGAGGTTCCATGCAAACCCTGATGACTACGACTGCAACTGAAGCTCTGCTGTCAAATCATCTCCGCAGATCGATACTCGCATTTACCCTGAGATCGTTCTGCGCGCCGGAAACCCGTAGTTGGCGAGGGTGTGAGTGCGTCAACCATGAAGGCGGTACGCCGTGAAAGGTAGGCGAAAGGGTCGTCGGTTGGAGGACACTTCGCAGGGAGGCGCCACGAAGGGCGATACGCTTACCAGGAAGCGACCTTGTCTTCACCACTCTCAGCACTGAAGTCACCACCACCAAAGCCATCGCCGCCGAAGCCGCCAGCATCGCCGCCAGCAGCACCACCGCCAAAGTCGAAGCCGTCCGCAGCACCACCACCAAAGTCGCCAGCCTCAGACTCATCGTCAGTACCGTCATGCCACTCGATGTTGTCCACATCGGCAGGCTTTTTGTCCTCGAGAAAGTCAGGGATCTCCTGCTTGGACTCAATCAAGATCTTGCAGAGGTCCTCGGCAATATCCTCATTGCGCTCATTGTAGAAAGACGTGGCCTTGCCCTCGTTGCCGATACGAGCCGTGCGGCCAATGCGGTGAATATACTCGGTGATTCCGTCGTGCATCGTAGAGGGCAGATCGTAGTTGATGACATGCTTGACGTTGGCGACGTCCAAGCCGCGGGCAGAGACACCGGTAGCAACCATGATTGGGCACTTAGCTGTGCGGAAGGCGCGCCTGATAGGTTAGACGAACCACATGGATTAGAGGAATATAAGGTCAACTTACAAAGCGTCCTCGCGCTCACGCTGAGTGCGGTCCGAGTGGATAGAGGTGCTCGGCAGACCCTTATTGTACAAGAAATCATCGACTATGTCGCACTTGATCTTGGAGTTTACGAAGACTAGGGTGCGCTGAGGGCCTCCGGAGAAGAGCAGGTCATGGAGAGCCTGGTTCTTGTTGCTGTCCTCGACGTAGACGATTTGCTGCTGGATGTTCTGGTGAGTGCTGCCCACGCGACCAACCTTGATGCGCAGGTAGTCCTCCTCCATATACTCGCGAACGAGTTTACGAGCGGACTTGGGGAACGTGGCTGAGAACATGAGGTACGTGTGGTCAGCGTCGGTGTTGGTGTCTGTGCATGACTATTAGCTATTTAGTGGGTCACCTTGACAGGACAGGCACCTACCAGAGCCAGTGCCTTGGAATAGCTTCTCCATAGTCTCCTCCCAGCCGGACGACAACATCTCGTCAGCCTCGTCAATGACGGTGAACCTGCTCGTGTTAGTATTGGGCGTGTGAAAGGTGTAAGGCAGTCAAGCTTACTTGAGACGAGCGAGCGAGAGCAGGTTGATGTTCTGCATGAAGTCCATCAATCGTCCAGGAGTGGCGATGAGAATGTCACATCCCATCTCCAGTTGCTCACGCTGGTTTCTAGATGGAGCGCCACCGTATATGACGCACGGGCGCAGCATGGTTCGATAGCACAGACGACGGGCTTCGTCGAAGATCTGGCAAGCCAGTTCACGGGTAGGGCACACAACCAGAACCAAAGGCTCGGCGCGAACACGGTCAGTGGCAGGGTTGTAGCGAGCCGGGTTAGGACGCGGAGCCGCTAGGATGTTGGCCTTGCCCATCAGCTTGGACAGGATCGGGAGCAGGAAAGCTGCGGTCTTGCCAGAGCCTGTAGATTGTTAGTCGTCAAGGTACGTGATCTGGATGTAGGCGGTCGTACCGGTCTGGGCAATGCCGACGACATCGTGGCCAGTCAGCACTGCAGGGATACAGTACGACTGGATGGGCGTCGGGACATGGTAGCGGCAGAGCTTGACGTTCTCCAACATGACAGGATGAAGGCCGGCCTCGTCGAACTAGATGAGAAATGAGTACATATGTAGCGAGGTAAGGCGAGAGTTCGTGAACACTCACGCTACGGACAGGATGCACTTTCTCCTCGCCCTCAGTCGTGACATCGAACTCTAGCGCTTGGATCATATTGCCTGCGCGCTGCATGTCAGGGTCCTCGAAGAGTTGGCGCTCGAGCTCCTCGTTGCGCGGCGCGACAGTGCCGAAATCGTCCTGCCACTCATAGACGGCGGCATCGGACAGCCAGCTGGCATCGGCCGGATGCGGAGCATCAGCATTGGCCTCGCCACCGGTGACCGTCTCGTAGTTGAAGGGAATAGGGTTGTTCCATCCAGCCTCCTTAGCCTTCTGCAAGTCCTCGACCAGTTGTTTAGCGCGGGCATCGGCAGCCTCATTGGCGGCGTCGTGGACGACGGGTGCACCGCCGGCGTCAGACATGTTGAATTGAGGGGTTGTTCAGGCAAGGAGTAGTGCGGTTGGGGTAAACGAACGAAAATTCGTGAGTGGGCCCTCTGAGGTGGAGTGAGTGCAGTGACGGCAACAAGGGCAGAAAGAGCGGCGAACGTTGTTTATACGGGCAGCAGGTGTGCGCTAACGTCTTGGCAAGTCACTGCGAAGGCGATGAGGTTGATGAGGCAGGCGCGATAGGGCTAGAAGGTTCTGCGGAGACGGCGTTGGTGAGCGACGGTGAGCGACGAAGTGAAGGCAGGTTGGCTCGTCGACCGAAGGACATCCGCACAACGAGATGCCAGCGTGTACAGAACGTGAACAAAAACAGCATAGGGCGTACAAATAACGATTAAGGAAAGAAGAAGCGAATTGACACGGGTATAACTAAGGAGAGAGAACTGATAGATGGTAAGCAGGGGAATGTTAACATGAAGGGAAGGCGCGACAGGACTATGTGGATGAGCGACACCAACCCCAAACAAAGGTAGAAGCCAGGACATTGGAATTCGGATCGGACATGCAGACTCCAATGCGTGCCCTTGTCTCGCGGTGTTCGTACGTTTGGTCGTGCTTGCACTGAGACGTGCTACGGTATACAAACGTGCACTGACATACGGCAATATGGAGACTAGGAAGTCGAACTATGCCAGAAACTATAAGCTCCTTCTTTCAGCTATTTCTCTTTATGGTGGAGCACGTCAGGCCTCAACTTATAAGCTACGAGTCAATTTGCGGGCTAGGGGTATACTTACCGAACCTTCGCTGGTCCAGAGATGGGACGACACCAAATATGTAGCAATCATCTCCCATCATCCAAGTAGAAGGCTGCCCAATTAGTTGAAACCTGATGAAGTTCCAATCGCCCACATATCGTCTGAAAAGCTCTCCCCTCCATTTCCCATCGCGTAGCGGTACCAAGCCCCCGTCGCCCCTGTAACGTGCCTTTGCCTTGAACGTTCGAGGTAGCAGCTCATCAGACGTGATACCGTACAAACATTGTCTGATCTGCAAGCCAGTGAAAGGGGGCATTCGTGGCTTGGTGAGCCAATGCGCGTGCAGGTGCCGCTTCGATGTAGCCAGTATCGAGGACTACGAAATATGGCATTGCACTCAAGAGGACACAGTTGAGACGATGCAATAGAAGTCGTTCTTGTTTAGCAGTGAGCAACGTGCTGAAGAGTTGAGGGCATGTGGTCAAGGGGCCCAGCGCCGGACATGTGTCTTTATGCAGAGCTAGGCTCCAAGAGGCCCGGTAGGTGGAACTACGGCAGGAGCCGCATCGTGACTCAAGATCGCCGCCGCCGCCGATGCTATCACGTTACACTAACGGGCTGTTAGAGCGCGCGCCGCATCTCGTCTCCGCCGTCTTCATCGTAAAAGTACCGCGCTTTTGAGTTTTGGAACTGTGAGGATTGGGATACTGTAGGCTTTGATGCACGAGAAGTACTACTTATGCAAGAATGCAGCGTGGTTTGTTAACGGGGATTGGCGTAGCTGGCGAATATGAGATCTTCTATTTCAAATGTTCGACTACTTCTCTTGCCAGGGTTTCAGCCGCTTCTTCTGGTGCCATATTTGTTATGTCAGAAGTGATACCCTTGACACCATCGAAACGAAAGAGTTGGCACCTGGATCGAATTTCTGCAAGAATCTCAGGGCTCAAGAGCTTTGTGGTCCCACTGATTCCCCGTTGTGGACTCGTTATTCTGCGTGTATTTTCTTTGATGTCACACTCAAGGTAAATAGGCAAGAAAGGACGTCCGGCTCGAAGCGCTGCTACCTCGTACTCCTTTGCCACATCACGGCCAAGGTCGTTATTAGATTGGAAATCTACCATCAATCGCGACGTTAAGTTAGAGATAGGCAAACGAAAGTTTACAGGGGGCTGGGTTTGCTCACCGGTGAAGATAATGATGCGGGTCTGAAAGGCTGCATCTTCCACAAACTTCTTGAACATAGCATCTCTCCCTCGGTGCCTTTCCTGTTGGTAGTTTGGGTGATCTCGCGAGAAGTTTGCCTCCACTGGGTCGATCAAACTGTGGTTGTCGATCAACAAAGGGTCACCCTCGTCCAGAAGCGTCGTGAGGAGCTTTGCAATCGTAAATTTTCCTGTACCAGGGAAAGCGTTGATCCAGATGAGGGGCCATGTTAATCTCGATCCCGAGGCACTCATGCTACCGCAGTATGAGAAATAGTACAAATTGGGGTGCAGAAGGTCTGGATTAGAGGGGAGCAGATCCAGGGGCGAATGACGAAGGGTTGTGGATCGAAGGATGTCTGAAGGCCAACTACGCTAGCGCGACAGGTCTGGGAGTGGGGCCAATCTGCTAGGCTATCTAGGTAGGACATATCAGTTTGTATCTTCAGCCTGATCAAGATGGCGGGAAGAAGAAGATAGGACTTAGACGCGGCTCGGCTAGTGAATTGACAAAATTTGGTACGATGAGAGGACGCGTTCCGCCTCACATGCTTTGCAGATATGCTCCCCACTTCCTACCTTGGCTCTCTGCTCAGTTAGGACCTGATGCTTCGGCAAGAAATTTATCTCGATCTGCAGAGCAGCTTCTCTACTCGTTGTTTCAATCTATTCGGTCACTTACTCTTCATGCAATGAAGGCCGTGCTGAGCAACGAGCAATGTGCTGAAGAATGGAGGACATGTAGTCAAGCCGCCTGGCGCACTCCATGCAGAGCTAGGTCCCAAATGGCCTGATTGGTGGAACCATGGCAGGGGCCGCATCGTAGCTCGCGTCTTAGGCGAAGGCAAGTGCGGTCCATCATCCATCATGCACGCAGGAACTGCCCTCTGTCTCAACGAACGTCCGCCTCTGCGTAGCGGGGAAATCGTGCTCTTGGGGCAGACACGGGCTCTGGTGTTGGTTCTGGCTCGCATGGCAATCGACGCCCGCAGTGGCCGCTCTCAGACTCGGCGACCGAGGACCCACACTCCGCCGTACCTCTTTGACCTTTACTGCACGAGGTGCCGCCCTCAAGCTACATGCCTTGATAGCACTGGCGTTGCAGAGGAGCTCCAATGACAGCGTGTCGGCAAACGAGTGCAGTCGCCGGAGAGGACTAGTGCCTTTTGAAAGTACTCGGTGCCGGTTGCGCAATTGCCTCCACGCTCACCGCAGCATCCAACCCACCCACCAACACAACATCGTTCGGCCGAAGTATTGCGACTGCTCCTCTCGACTCTGGCGACAATGCTCGAGATTGACCCTGCCAAAGGGACATTGGATCTTGTTCCCTGCCTTAAGCTTTGACAAACCCTCCGCAAACATCGTCCCATCGCGAGGCTCTCGACGCCGCAGCAGCTTGCTTATGTGACACGCAATCTTACGACACGCGGGTGCGATTGGAACACGGGGCCGATGGCAGTCTCCAGAAGCACATAGCTTACAGGTAAAGACCGGGTCTTTACTCTCATGAGGCGCCGCCTATAGAGTCTGCCCCATCGCTGTACCGCAGCTTCTGAGAACGACCTTGCGCGCGGCGTTTGTCTCTCATACGTACAGGGCATGCGATCAAGGCTATAAGCACCTCCAGCGCCCCGTCGAGCTGTTTGGAATCTTCCTTCGGCTTGTTTGCACTCGAAATTCCGCTCTCGACAACCGGCGCTTCGTCAACCTCCGCATGCCCTCGACTCCTCGACCAAATGGCGGTAATCCAGTAGCAGCACTCTCACGTTGGGTACGTTCGCACCTCTGCGCATCGTCTACGAGGGCGCGCTACGGCCGCGGCTGCACCGACAAGTCTTACGTCCAGCGAGCGGTCTTGCGAAAAAGGACCGCCTCCACACACAGATACTGGAAGAGGCGGGGTGCGGCAAGGTAGATGAAGGATATCCATCTTTGCCATAGTCCACGTGTGGCTTAGGGGCGATCGCAGCGCTTCGAACCCAAGGGCATAAACAACGTCTTCACAGCCCCGTCATTGGAATGATACATCATCGCAACCGGCAAGTGGAGGCATCTCGTGGCATCGGATGGGCATGCAAACATGGCTGGTTGGAAGTCCTTATGGGGATGCTGCTTATCGTTCCTTGTTGTCAAGGGGGGCAAGACTTCCCGGCCGTATGAAGACGCTGGGTCGTTTCGAAGGAGGTTTCTGGCATACCCGCAAGAGCATGGATCTACTCGGTAATTTGGGGTTCTTTTGGTGGCCACGCGTTCTACCATGCGGCACTAGTAGATGCTCGTCATGGTCGTGCTAGTAGCGATTGAGGGTCGGAGTTCACACGTCAGCCAACGAGGGCGTGAAGGTTCAGCTTTCGATCGGCGCAACAAGGCATCCCCGGTGGAACATTCAGCAGGGAATACCCCATTTCGACGGAAGTTGGACGACATTCGGTACCATGGCCCTGGCTAATGTCTGTCCAATCGATGCACTTGGTGTCGTGCATCCTCACGTTCAGACCTAAGTGGCACACCGTGCGATGCCGTTGCACAAGCAGCCGCCTGCAAGAAGTGTCGCGCACGAGAAGCTCTCGCAGCTTCAGACACTATTTCGAAGAATTCTCCGAAACCTTTGCTCGGTATGCCACCCTGCACGCCATAAGCGCCGTTCGGTGCTTTGTGAGAGCCGGTGGAATGGATCCCTTCCGACTAACATAAAGCGTTGCTCCTTTCAGCGCTGGGCTTCCACACCCACATAGAAGCTTATGGATTCTACGCCATCCGGAAAGCTGATGGGCTTCATCGAAATCTGTTCGAGATGGGGTCCTAGACTTGGCGGCTACCACGAAAGTTTCCATGGAGTAGCGCCCCCCAATCATCGACACTACCCTAAGAAAACTTGGACAGGCACCCATACAAGCCGCTCTCTCATCCCTTGACGGGGATGAGACGCCGAGGGTACCTAGCTCTTTCAGAATCTCGGCTGCCTTTCACTCGATCAGGAGCTAGACCAAGCATTTCTTTGATTCATAGTACAAAGCGACCGAGGCTCGATACGAGCCAGCCAGGTTCGCATGTTCTGCCTCGAGCGACCTCCAACTTTGTATCCACGGTCGTAGCCCCCTCTCAAAAGCCTGTCGTTTTTGGGCACCTTGGCTTTCGTGGAGTTCATGTGACCGGCAGGCCTGTCGCTTTCCGAATCTTCCCTGTGGATGCTCTGGTTTGAGCGTTCCTGCCGGCATGTGTGACTGGGTGTCCTGTCTCTATCCAGCATCTCTTCGGTACCATCACGACATCGCAGACGGATTATCAGTACCCCCATCGGTGTTGGTGCCCAGTCGTTGTCTCAATACCCTTCTGTATCGGAAGTGCTAAACTTTGCTATCCTCAAGCATCGCCCATGGCTCGGAGCTGTCGTGTCCGTCGGTGGCTACAGCTCCTGTACCTTCTGGAAACGTCTTGCATGATCGAACTGCGGTGCCGTTCGTTGGAAGGTCGGGACATGCGGTGTATCCAAAGCCCGCTTCAGCGTCGTGACTCGATCTGCTTAACCTCGAAACCTCGACGTTGGATCTGAATCTCCGCCAGCGGCGCCGTCGTTGTGCTCAGATGGCATGCCTCTCGGCGCAAGGCGTTACAGTCCTAGCTCCGTCCATCTATCGTGCGGCGGTGAGGTACTCCACCAAGCAATGTCCACCGGCCGGCTTGATCGCACTACCTCGCAAGCCGTATCCCCCCCATGTGGATAGGCTCAAGGCTGCTTGCGCGGTTGCATGTTGTGAGCCTCGGTGGCGATTTTTCCTAGTCGTCGGCGTTGCGGAATGTCCGCAGTCCTGGCTCGGAGCGGAGAAGCCCAAGGAAGTCCTGCTACAGCCGTTGCATGCGCTTCCTACGCTGCCTCTGCAGGTTGAGCTTGTACGTATCTGTTTGTCCGCCGTACAGGAGTGTCGAGTGTCGCAATGGTGGCGGCGGCGGCGGCGGCGGCGTCGGCGGCGCTACTTCTTGTGTCGGCGCAGTAGTACTCCCTGACTACCAGCTGCCATCGCACGTTTGGAGGCCTCAAGGTCTCTCGTATCCTTCTCATGGCTGCCAACGAGCTGTCGCCGCTGCATCCGAGCCGAGCTGTCTGTCTGAGGCGAACCGTACGGGCAGCCGCCGCGCTCAGCCTGCCGCTGTGCGCTGCAATGGCTCCAGCAATGGTTGTCGCCCGTACGGCGAAGCTCCTGTGGTCTTCGGAAGTACACTGTCATTCTAGGCGCCTTTACTGCAGAGTGCATATGCAGTGGGCAGTGCGGTGGTGGTGGTGGTGGTGGTGGCCATGGCCGTGGAGGTGGTCGAGGCGGGATGAGGGTGCAGAGTCAAACCCGCAGTCACCGACTTGAATGGCAGAACACCATCACCAGAGTGTGCCAGCAGCAGAAAGAAAACACTGCAAGTATTCACAATCACGTGGTACTCTCTGAAAGGCCAATGTCTAAGTCAAGAGATATCTACATGACTTTCCGGAAGCAGGCCGGAGACTGCTGGAAAATACTATAGAGGCTGGCACCCTTTGGACCCCTGCACGTCCCTTATATCGCCGCCTCACTCCTAAACACTCAAAAGGCAAAAAGACGGTATACACGCCACCGTCCGGCGGCGGCCTCGAACCCTCGACACTTCCGAAATGCCACCAAACTTGCTGAGCGCCATCCTCTCGCAAAAAAGAGCAAAAAGACAATTTCCCAGGATGTGCTAAGTCCTGGGACGAACAGAAAACCCTCCGCCTGGTTCTTCCTGATTCAAATCCACTACGCTAAATCGACTCGCAGTACATACCTTTGACCCGGCGCCCGTCCTCCACCGCGCCCTCGACGAAAAGATCAGCGAATTGAAAACTATTTGTACTGAGATAAAAAGTTTTTGCAGTATCACAACGAGATTGTGGGCGAGGAGTGAAGCAAGTGTGCGCCTCACCGACGTCGTTACACCTACCTACAAGTCGAAGTGGGGTACTAAAATTGTGTCTGGTATGCAGGGCAAGTAAGTATCATATTGCCTTGGGGCTTGTGGGCTTGCTGGGAGCCATGCGGTGCACCGAGACTTGCATCACCGAGCCTCATTGCAGGATGGCAGCACGGCTGTTTAGCTGTCGGGATCTGCGGGCGAACGCTCACTCTACAAGTTCTCAGCTACTGGCATTTCCTCTCAGAACCGCCGCGTAATCGACGTACAGCTCTCGAGCATGTGCGCTGTCTATGCTTACCAGGAAGTATCCCCAAATGTAAGCGTACAGCCAGCGTCATTGTGCACGCCCATTTCCTGTAGATCAAGGTAATCGATCCTTTTCAATCCGAGTGTTTCTTTGTCTTTCAGGGCGATTGTGACATGCAAGTCGCTTTTAACGACTTCTGGGGGGCTCTACAAAGAATTTAAGCGGCTAAAGAGATGTCTTAAGTGTTGATCAACAACCTCGCCAAGGTTCGCCAGTCTTTCAGTGAGTATTTCATATCTTAGACTACTTGCTCGGGAGTGGAGGGATTATGAGTCGTTTGAGCACGACTATCATCGCGAGATTCCATGCCTTGTAGAGGTCAAAGCTGTTCGCGACTAGCGCAACGCGCGGCTAACGTAATTCGACGAAGATGCGATTGAAACCGACTAAGTATCCAGATGTTGCTTCCAGTCCCATAGTTGGGCACTTGTACATTCGTTACAGACACTTGCATTCTGGTAGTCCCAAACCCGTGTCAAACAATTGTCGACAATGCGCAGTTTATCATCCTGATGATGTGTAGATCAAGCACTGCCAAGTTCACCGACACATAGCGCTACAGGAGAACGCGGGCTCGCCTAAGCAGGGCAGGTAACAGCACCAGCACCCTGGCCTCCTTCCACCAACCAACGTCGCCCAAGCGCAAGCCACGCGACGTCATTCCCTCACATGTCCTCGTGCACGCGCGCTATCGTGCCCCAGCACCGCAATCTGTGAATGCCTTGGTTATCATCTCCACCGCTCCTTTAGAAGACGGTTTCCCCAGCTCATACGGCATGCTCCCGTGTTCGACCTCGACCATCTCCGCATCCCAAGAATTGGGCCAACGCAGCCATGAACGACCCCGGTCTTGACGAGCCTGCGCAGCAGGCCGCGCAGGATGTGGAGAAGAACTCGGGCGAGGATGCTAAGGGTCAGGCTGAGGAGGAGGAGCAGGACTTCTTGGAACCGAGGTTGGTTGTTTTATCAGGTTGGGTTGTCGATGTGGATGCTGATTGTGGATTAGTCGCTGGTGGTTCGCGTCTACTGCTTGTCCGTTGATCGCGGGCACTTTTGGACCCATTGCGAATGGGTTTAGTATTTGTGCTCTTGTTGAGAAATGGAGGGTTTATATACCGTCAGGGAAAGATGAGGGACATGGCGAGCATATTGAAGATCCTAAATGGCAAGTAGACGATGTACACCACTTGATGTCCAAAGAGGCTAATGTTCCTGCAGGCTAATAGCGGTCAACTCCATTTCACTCATTTTCGCACTTACCGCCAACATATCCCTGCTCCTTAAAATGGCTCGCCATCTTCACTTCGGCCTTTCCATGTCCATCACGATAGTCGGATGGTTCATGGCATCATTCCTTCTCATCGCCTTGGTTGCCGTGGCATCTACCTCCACATTCCGCATCCAACCAATGACGGAGCACGCATTGAGCCAAGCTTACTACTACGGAATCATTGCCGCTGGACTATACTTCATCATCGCGTCGTTGTTGATATTCACGGTGTACGGCGCGCAACGTGGGCGCTATCCCAAAGAGTTCCGACTCACTTCGAGCCAAAGGACGCTTATGTTGCAAACAATCTGTTTCATGGCATACCTGCTCCTCGGAGCACTTGTCTTTTCCAAGGTTGAAGGATGGGATTACTTGGATGCAGTGTATTGGGCCGACTTTACGTTGCTCACAGTCGGTATTGGTGGCGAGTACGTTCCGGTCACGCACACCGGACGTTCGTTACTATTCTTCTATGCAATCGGGGGCATTGTGTCGGTGGGTCTGGTCATCGGGTCGATCCGATCACTAGCGCTCGAGCGTGGCAAGGAGAAGATGTCTGCTCGCTTCATGGAGATCAAAAGGCAAAAGGTTCTTGCCAGTGTGGATGGTCATGAGAAAACGATCAAGTTGGGGTGGTGGGAGAAGACGACGTTCTCGCAGAAAGGCTTGAGCGAGGTGCAGAGGAGAGAGCAGGAGTTCAGGATCATGAGGCGCATACAGGAAAAAGCCGAACGCAATAGACGGTATACGGCGCTCGCAATGTCTTCAATTGCTGCGTTGCTGCTGTGGTTCCTCGGCGCGTTGGTATTCATGCATTCGGAAAAACCGTACGTTTTCTTCCTGGTGTCGAGTGCGCTACAGAGCTAACTTCGATTTAGGCAGGGGTGGAGCTATTTCCTTGCTCTCTACTTCTCGTACACTTCACTTCTCACAGTTGGATACGGCGACTACAGCCCTTTGAGCAACTCCGGAAAAGCATTCTTCGTTTTCTGGAGTCTCTTAGCGGTCCCTACCCTGACAATTCTCATCAGCAATATGGGGGATACCGTGATCAAAGCCTTCCGTGATCTCACCATCTGGATTGGCTCGCTCACGGTACTTCCTGGAGAACACGGTCCCAGTTCGACACTCAAGGTTGGTCTACAAAGGCTCAAGCACGGAAAGCTCTATAAGGCAGAGGATGATTATGAATCGCCTGAAGGAGCATCGGAGCAGCGACTGCTTGATCGTTTGGCTGAGCATGTGGAGGGAGAAGAGCTTGAGCGGGCGGAAGAGGTACGTCTATCTGCGTTACGTTTATTGACCTCGAGATGTGTCGCTGCTTTCCAAAATGGCGCCATCCGCTCGAATCAATATCCAGTATCACACCTTTGAACCATGTTCGCTAATTCTGCACTGTAGGCAGGCGAGCACGGCAACTATCTTGAGCGAGATATTCGTTTTTTCCACTTCGTTCTAGCAAAAGAGATCCGAAAAATGATAAAAGACATCAATGTGTCACCTCCACGCCAGTATACCTACGAAGAGTGGAACTACTACCTCCGCCTAATTGGTCAAGATGAAGACGACGCCTCCAAGCATCGAAGACCAAAAATACACCACGATCGTAAAGAGCACAGCGCACCGGATCTTGGTACCGCAGACGAAGGCGACAATAGCTCTTGGAGTTGGCTGGGCGTGAAAAGCCCATTGATGGGAAGCAAGACCGAGGCAGAATGGCTGCTGCAGAGGCTTACTTCCATGTTGGAGAAGGAGATGAGCAATATGAGATCGCCGGATGCGAAGAAGGAGTCGCCTCCTATCTCGATGGCCGATCTGAAGAATAGAAAGGGGAGCTCGGGGTCGGAGCCGGAGATTGAGAAGGGGTTGAAGAGAGATATTGGGCATGCTGAGATTAGGCGGAGAGGAAAGAATGGGGCGTGAAGCGGTGTGTTTGCGAACCGATCGGCCGCTCTTCAATGGAAATCATTCACCGAGAGCTCTGACGAAGTTGCTGCAAAGTCAACGTGCGTGTATTGATATATCGCCCATCCCTTCGCCACTGTCGCTTTCCACACCTTCTCGGCTTCACGATCCGAGCGGAGACCCAACTGCGTCGCTTCCACATTTTCTTGGAGGTGTCTCTCGTGTACTGTTGCTGGCTGTACGTGCTTCTGAGGAGTTCGTGTTCGGATGAAACTCTGGTCTGCACTCGTCGCCTGCACGCGCAGATGCACGGCTTCAATGCCACGGTCATTCCTTCGCCACAGTTCGCGAACAAACCCTGTCACTCGGACGTACAATCAGTCTGGCAAGGAGAACTAAGGTGCGCGTAGGTGAGTCTTCTACCCGCTTTCGCGACAAGCTTTACATACATCACTCCTCGATCTGACGACTGCAAACAAAAGATCCATTGACGGTCAACAAATAATCTAAGACATGCGATTGTTCTCTGCCAAAACCTGCCACTTCTAGCACTGAAACACGGCGGGCCCAGGCGCAGTATAAGTCTTAGGTCCCGAGTACAAATTGTACAGAATCCCCTTGTCGTTCGCGCTATACGCACCAGGAAGGCTCACGGTGCTCGGAGTCTTGCTCGCGCTGCCGCCCTGGATGTTGATCTGAGCGCACTCCATGTAGAACTGCGCGCCTTTGGCGCTCGACGCGCCGTGCAAGGCGATGAGCTCGCCACGCAGGAGGTACTGCCCCGGCGCAATGCACTGCGGGATCGTGATAGTCTGCACGCCCTGGTTGGCGATGAGGCGGTCGACGCCCCATTTGCCACTGCTATCGAGACTGTCTTCGGCGATCTTGAACCAACCAGCTGTGTTCTATTAGCTTTGCGTCGTATATCTCATCATGAGAACTGGCGGTGGTGGGGATGGTGGTCACGTACATCCAATTCCCTTATCCGTCTTCGCGTCGGTCACTTTCTTCAGGTACGCCATCACAGGGCCCTTGTGACTCGCATCGATCACATCGCCGCCGCCAGAGGTCAGCGTGTGGCGCCAAGTGAGCTTTGCGGTTGAGCCGGCTTGTACGTTGATAACGGTTGAGGTTGCTTTTGTGGGGTTGGGACCGCCGTTGCAGACGATGTCGTTGGAGGTTACTTCGGTGATGGGCTGGGAGGTGTTAGTGATTATAGATGATTGGGATGGGTGAGTTGCGTACACCATCGTAACTTGGAACCCGCACGCCGTCGCCTACAGCTCCGCCGTTCAACGAGACGAAGATGGTGTGTGCGGAGGCGGAGGACGCTGCGGCAGCAATTGTTAGACCAGTAGAGAACTTCATGGTGACTTTGTGGATGCTGGGAGACTGATAGACCTCGATTGCCTGGGATTCATCCTGATATATAAACCAAATGATGACACCGGCTACTCGCCCGCGCCAGCCTTACAACAGCCTACGGACTAAAACACACCTCGACCCAGTTCAATCCATCCCAAGCCTGAACCATCCCCGTCTTCCTCTAAAGACGGGGCAATGCCGTCACATCCACCAACCACGGTTCCACCTCGTATAGTGCCACGAGCCTCCAGATGCTACCGCGACGCGCCATTCCGCTCCCACAACGGAACGTCGCCTCCGTTGCGAAACCCGTACAACGGCGTTTAATTAAGCAATATAGAAGCACGCTAGAATTCTCCTGAAGTATCAAGCGAGGTATGCTGTGCCCAATGAGGCTGTCGGACATATATTGCTGAGACTAGCAGGGGTGGAAAAGACCAAGAAATCCGGGGAGCAGTGATACAACATAGATGAAAGACGGGTATGCGTGACTTGGGTCGCGACGAAAGACTAAAAGTGCCGAGCGCGGCAATGCGTGCATATGCGGATTAGGGTTGTGGGCGGTCATGGTGCGGAGAGCACTTGCTGGGCGGTGCGCCCGTGAAGTCCGTGGCAATATTTAAAGATTGGAATTTGTGAGACTTGTATAGGCAAACAAGAGCTTGAGGTTGTCGTAGTCTAGAGTGATCGATCCGGAGTCGTTCCCTCTACCAAAATACGGCGTATATATGATGTGTGCGTGATTTGTGTGTGCCAGACTATTTGGAAGACTAAGCAGGGGGGACGTATGCGGAGCGAAGACGCCATATGACGACTCATCGTCGATCCCGTGGTATCGAAGCCTGTTCGTGGCGGAGTCGATAGGTCACGTTGTCCATCGATATTCTCGGTACAGCTGATTCTCGATCCGTTAGCGGCGCGGCCTACCAAGACTTCCAATTCGTGGCATCCATCATCAACGGCGCAACCGCTTGGTAGGACCGCAACCGAATCCAAGTGCAGATCCTGCAACAGCCTCTGCTCTGACTGCCTGGGACAGCTCCTACGGACCTGGCTGCCGGCTATGCGATGCTAGTGCCCAAGCTAGTACGAATCGTGCTGGCATGGCGAACATACTGGGTACAGTAGGTTGATAATCTTCCCAGTCCACTTGATACCCAAGCGGTCGTCGTACTGATGCCCACGGCGCAACGGCCGAGCCTCCGCGCGCACGAGGTAGTCAGTGTTTTTATGCGCAATCCAGGGTGAACGGACAGCTTCATGACAGCTCCACTTCTGTCTTAGTCTCCTGAGCACTTTCCACAGTATGGAGGTCGACTCGGAACTTCGCGGCCGTATCCGTGACAGTGTCCATCCACTTCTTGACAACCGGATGCTGCTCAGCAACCTCCTTGAACGTAACTTCGTCATCTATCCCGTCGACCTCCCACTTCCATATCCCCTCCTCATTGACCCATTCCCGACCCAATAACTCCTCAATCGCAAGCTGTTTCTGCGCGTTGTCCCACAACGTCTTGGCCTCGTTCCGGTGCACCTCGTCATGTCCCTGCAATGCCATGGTGAAGCCTTGCAATACGCCAAGTATATATCCCACAAGCAGTCCCAAGTTCGCTCCTAGCGAGAACCCTTCGTCGAACCCCTCCTGCACATATTGGCTCTTATTGTTGGCGAGGCCTTCGCGGTAGGCATCCGTGTCTAGCGCGCGTTGGCGGGAGGGAAGGTCGGAGAGGATCTCGTGGGCACGTTCGTTGCTTGTGTGTTGGTCCAGAGAATTGTGGGGGGATAGCAGGGGCGAAGAGGGCTCGGAGCCGTAGATGTCGTCTAATGGGTCATTGTGCGGTGGGGTTGGCGGGGCAGTTCCGGCAGAGAAGAAGGTTGAGCTCATGGATGGCGATAGATCGCGGAGCATTCTAAATAAAGAGGTGTATTAGGGAGTTCCGAGGTGGGATTTCGTCAGAGACTCGAAGTATACAACATGTGCAACGCGGGGAGTTGGTGGTTGAGCTTTTGGTGGTAATTTACTAGCGTTGGTCGGAGATATCGCGGATCTTAGATCCTGGAAGGGAACCTCCGACAGAGGGACTCCACGTCCGACACAGCACAATTTGAACATCGGAATGTCATCAAGGGCGCAATCACCTAATTACAGGATACTTCTTACGCCCGAAAGAATGTCCTTCCGGCGCACCAAAACGCTCCGGTCGAGGTGGAGTTCCACTCCCCATTCGTCCGGTTTGTGCTTAGTGTCACTCTCCTTGGTCCGCTGCGCTTGTTACGGACGGCTTTAACAGCGTAACACCATCTCTCCAACGAAGTTATATTCTACAAATGCCACCATCTGTCGACTTCATCAAATATCTTCTCCATCTCAAACCAACAAGGTAGCACTGCAATACAACCACCGCAATACAATAGACATGGTGCTAGAATACATTCTACCCCAGCGCCTCGAATCCATCCCCCTCGCCCTTGTCCGCAACCACAACTCCAACCTGGAAAACCTCGCTCCCGGCCTCGTCGCCATCTTCGTCGGTGGCACTAGCGGTATTAGTCACTATACAGCACGAGAATTTGCCCGCAATACCATATCACCCCACATCTACCTCATCGGACGCAACGAGACCGAGGCTACCCGCATCACGCAGGAACTGCAATCCATCAACTCCAGCTCCAAAGTCGATTTCATCAAAAGAGATGTTTCCCTATTGCGCGAGGTAGACGATGCTTGCAAAGCAATCAAAGAGAAGGAGAAGAAAGTGAATTTATTGTTTATGACTATCGGCACCTTGACGCTGAAAGGACGGGACGAAACGACGGAGGGTCTGGATCGAAAGTTCGCTTTGCACTATTACTCCCGCATGCGCTTCATCCAAAACCTCATGCCGGAACTTACAGCCGCCGCAAACGAGACGAATCCCAAAGCGAGCCTCTCACGTGTCGTCTCCGTTTACGACCCGTTCATTGGCAAAAAGGGCGGCCTCAATTTCGCCGACCTCTCCCTTAAAAACAGCTTCTCGCTCGGTGCCTGCGCCACGCACGCTAGTGCCATGCAAAACTTTGCACTCGAGCGTTTTGCGAGATTGTATCCCGCCACTTCGTTCATACACGAGCAACCCGGTGGTGTGGAGACCGGACTAGCGAAGAGTCTGTTTTGGAAGCCTTTATATTTCTTGGCGAAGCCCCTTTTGGTCGGGAAGGTAGAGAGTGGTGAGAGGCATCTTTTTGAAGCAACGGCTTTGCGGTATGCACCGAGAGCGAAGTCAGAAGGTGTCCAAGACGTGGCTTTGGGCGCGGACGATGTGAAGGGAAGTGGGTACTATCACTTGTCTTGGAACGGAGCGGCGTCTGGTGCGAGTAAGCAGGAGGTGGGTATGCGAGCCGATGGGGCGGGAAATAAGATTTGGGAGCATACGGAGGAAGTGTTCAAGAAGGTCTGCGAGGAGGGGGGAAAGTACTGAACTCCGAATATTTCCTTGCTCATCTTCCATTTGTCTTTTTGTCATAAGATACCATCTCCTATCTTTATTACACATCCTAGTGTTCTTCTCCTGCACTGGCCTACCTGAATGCATTGCTCGACACAAATTCGCACTCGCATCGATGCTCTTTAGTCCTGCCGTTCCAACCTCAAGATCCTGCGACACTGTACCCCTACTCACACCAACAGCCCTAATTAACTCATTAGTGTGGCGCTTCTTTTGATTCATCAATTTTGTTTAACTGGCAGATGCCACTGCCTTTTGAGGCCTCAATGCTGTCGAATGCGATTCCTGGCCTTGTTGGAGGTGGCGGATGTCATTATACGTTGTGTGCTGTCCTCGTCTTCACTTATAAACGGAGGCGCAGTACTCCGTAGTCCTGTGGAGGAACGAACACACAACGGTCTAGGTCACGAGTTATATCAGTGGAAGGTTGCTTCTTTGTAATTTCTGTGGATATGGAAGGATCCGGTAAACCGAAATTGCTCGCATATTTGCATGAGGCCGAGTCAGAATGTGCCATTTCATTATAAATAGGATAAGAAACTATTACGAAGAAGCTAGAATAAGTTTTCATAAGACACGGTCTTTTCTACTACCCCAATTCGATTATACTATTTCGTAAGGAGTGTCGTGAAATGCAGAACGCCAAACCCCACATGCAGAATGAACTTTCAATAACAGAAGAACTTAACGCTCGCCACTAAACCCCACCCAATCCATTCAAGATGAAAGCTGCTACATCTGCGTGACATGTACTATTGACACAGGCGAGTCCAGCTCCACACGTCGGATAACAACCATCCGGAGCAGGCGTAAGCGTGGGTATAGAGGACGGCGTAATGGAGGAACTAGCAGCTGCTGCAATCGTAGGTACAGCAGTTAGTACTACGGCTGTAGAAGGGGCATCTTCAACGCAAGTATAGTCATCGCACGAGCTATACGATCCGCAAACATTCCCGCACGTGCCGCAGTTGTCGTTGTCGTACTGAAGATCCACACATGTGCCATTGCACGAAGCAAGATCTTCTAGACATACAGAGGGTGGATTTGGATCCAAGGGCTGGCATGCATTTCCTTCTTCGTTCAAGGTCTCGCCAAGGGGACATCTGCATGACTCCGTCTCGGGTATCCAGGTTGCGTTTGGAGGACAGGATGTGCCGGTCGTGGGAGGCAGGCACGATATTAAGATCGAAGGGCAGACGCATGTACTGGTCTCGTTGTTCCAGATTTGGCCGTTAGGACACGTACATTCGTTGGTGGCCTCTATCCAGGTAGAGTTGGGTGGACAGAGAGGATCAAGAATGCGAGGTACACACGTCCCGGTTTCCGCGTCCCATGTGTATGCATCGCCATCGGCACATGTGCATTCGCTGCTCTCCGAGATCCAAGTGGAATTAGGAGGACAAGGTGAGGTGAAGCGAGGTATGCATGCTTCAGTCTCTGAATCCCATGTATAGTTGTCAGGATCCGCACAAGTGCATTCGCTGCTCTCCGAGATCCAAGTGGAATTAGGAGGACAGATCGGATCAAGAATGCGAGGTACACACGTCCCGGTTTCCGCGTCCCATGTGTATGCATCGCCATCGGCACACGTACATTCGTTGCTCTCCGAGATCCAAGTCGAGTTAGGAGGACAGGGCGATGTGAAGCGAGGGATGCATGTGTCCGTTTCCGAGTCCCATATATAGTTGTCAGGATCTGCACACGTGCATTCACTGCTCTCCGAGATCCATGTGGAATTAGAAGGACAGGGCGAGGTGAAGCGAGGGATGCATGTTTCCGTTTCCGAGTCCCATATATAGTTGTCAGGATCTACACACGTGCATTCACTGCTCTCCGAGATCCATGTGGAATTAGAAGGACAAGGCGAGGTGAAGCGAGGGATGCACGTTTCCGTTTCCGAGTCCCATGTATAGTTGTCGGGGTCTGCACACGTGCATTCGCTACTCTCCGAGATCCATGTGGAATTAGAAGGACAAGGCGAGGTGAAGCGAGGGATGCACGTTTCCGTTTCCGAGTCCCATGTATAGTTGTCGGGGTCTGCACACGTGCATTCACTGGTTGCTGGGATCCAGGTAGAGTTGGAAGGGCACGGCGTGCTCACGACAACATCGCATGTATTTGTCTCGGAGTTCCAAAATTCGTTCTCCCTCTCGCATAAACAGATCCGGCTGTTCTCCACAAAGGTCGAATTGGGAGGGCAGGGCCTCGATGGCGGATCGATGCATATATTAGTCGCGTTGTCGAGGACTGTGCCCTCAGTACAAATGCATTGCCCATCGGAGCATACGCCACTGATACAAGCATTGTTGCAAGCACCGCAATTCAATAAGTCCGAATTAAAATTTGTGCAGCCAGTACCTAGGCACCAATTTGGAGTGTCAGACGAACAGTCTGGAGTCGGATCAGGTAAGCTTGGTGTAGTCGTATTCGGCGAAGCGACCGGTGGGTCGGGTGTAGGCGTGGGTGGCGTTACAGGAGGCTCGGGCGGAGTGGCTGGTGGGTTGGGTGTAGGCGTGGGCGGAGTGACAGGCGGCTCGAGTGGTGTCGGGGAAGGTCGTCCATCTGGACCAGTGACTGGAGGCTCTGGCGTCGAAACAGGCGGTACTGTCGGCGATTCAGGCGTCGCCGTGTCATCTACAGGTGACTCAGACGGAGGTATGATAACCGGAGGTTCTGGTGTGGATATGGGTGGTTCGACCGGCGTGCTCGGTGGTGTGACATCTGGAGCATTGGGTCCAGACGATGGAGGCAAAGGGTCTAATCCCGATGGTGACGAGGGCGGTATCTCCGAGTCTGGTGGAGGTGTTACCTCCGGAGTCGGTGCAGACGGCGGGTTTGGCGTTGGCAAAACTGGCGTTTCCGCGGCTGGATCCTCATCATCGGGGGTTGAGGGAGGCACGTCTGTAGTTTCAACTATTGACGTCCCAGAGGTTGGTGTAGTTGCAAGCGGTGGTGATAAGGCTGATGGCTCTGACGGATTGGGGATTGGAGGATTAGTGGCGGATGGTGGCGCAATCGTTGCAGAAGGTGGAGAAGGATTGTTATCGACTGTTGCTGATGGGAGAGGATCTGCCGTGGGATCGTTGGTAGCGGGAAGAACTGTTGCTGGTGGTAGCTCTGAAGGTCCTGTAGTGGCGCTGGAAGTTATCTTCACAGCAAGATCCTGCAGCCCTTCGCAACCATCGGCAAAGAACTCTTCCCCAACTGGATATGCCTCGCTGACAGCATAATCACACAGTAAACTCGCGCCAAACACGGCGTAGAATTGGTTTCCAGGCTGTGGCAGCTTGTCACCCCCGTAGATAGACTTTACGCAATCCCGGAGAATAGGAGGCGAGAAGGTTGCAGGACTCTCGCCCTTAAAGTACCCTCCGCACACCGATGAGATCACATCAGCGACCAGATTGTGTGCAAAGGTCTCACCATTCTGGCCTTGTGCGTTTGCTCTTTGGGCGAGATCGTCGCCGAAGTTGGTCGCGAAAGTGCGGACCTTGTCGGAAACAGCGCGAACTCGTAGTGATGCTCGAGCCCGCAGCTCCTCGCGATGGCGAGGGTTAATAGCTGATGCTTCGGTTCCGGGAAGAAAGAGCATCATTCCAAGAAGGATGGAAAGAAGGAGCATCTGCACCGAAGGGCCCGACCTAGATGAGCCACCTTTGAATTCATCGGGTCCCCCAGAGCCTGGCGCAGGTGTAGAGCTCGAGCCCGAGTCGGTGGCAGTACTGGCTTTCGAAGATCCTGACTTGTCACTCGTGCTACTTGGTGATGATGCCGAGTCGGTCGCCGCGCTGCCTTGTGCGGACGGCGAGCCCGATGCGATAGAGTCTGTGGCGGTACTGCCTTGCGCAGACGTCGAATCCGAGGCGGCAGAATCTGTGACAGTTGTCACGAGTGCGGTGGCTAGGTTTGATGCAGCTAGATTGGTCGCAGTGCCACCTTTGGTAGATGCTGAATTCGAAGCGTCGCTTCCCTTTGAAGTCGCAAGGCCCGACCCAGCCGTTGCAACAGGTGTTTCCTTGACTCCCATCGGACAGCTCTCTTCCTTATCGCCCCCATCCACCGTTGTACCGTCCTTCGTACCATCACTGTCGATAGTGAACTTGGCACAGCTGGCCATCATGACGTTCTGATGTTGTGGTACGAGGTTGTCCCACTCGTTTTCTGCTGGTTTTAGAGGGTCTGGGGCGTTCTGGCTGAAGGTGAAGTTGGACTGGAACGACATGACGCCCGGCGGGCATTTGACATCGTTTGAACAACTGACCGCGTCTCCCCCATCGGAATTACAGTTGATTCCTTGGAAGCCGGTGATGGTTCCACAGCTGGGTCCTCCGCAGTTGTAGCTCAGCTCGTAATTGTCGACACCAGGGCCGCAGTTTGAAAATTGTCCCGTCGCTTGTGAGATGGTATTGGATGCCATCGCGAAGGACTCGTCGCTGTAGCAGAAGGTTGTGAACCGTTCGTTCCGAGAGTCTTCGAAGGTTGTTACCTAGCGCGTGAGAGGGAAGCGCTTCAACATGAGCAGATAGATGTGTTAGAAATATACAGCAAGAAAAGAAACAAAGACGGAAGGCTGAGTCTAGAAATGATAGCCAAAATAATTAGCGAGAAAGACTTTCGTAGGGGCCGAAGAATTGAAGGTACACTACGGAGCAGAGAACAACCGGTAGGCCATGCTCAAGGTAGAGGCGTCGGACGAAGCCCTTCTGCACCACCAGACCAGCCCTTCTGCACTGCCCAGACCAGCCTTCCCACCCATCTACCACTAGCAGCACGTAGGCACCACAACGCATGGCTGCTTGGCCATATTAGTGGATAGCTAAATAGATCTGCTGCGAGTACAGCCACCGAAGGCTGCACTGGACCAGAAAAGAGGCAGACGTTGCACGAGAGTATTGGATAAGAAAGGCCGGGTGCCTGTGAAAGCTGAGCCGTCCGTACGATATGGCGCTGTGTCTGGCTGAGCTCACATCGAATGTGCTGTTCGAGATCCTCCAAGATCTGGTTGAGGCTGAACGAGCCACGTACATTGGCGTGGATCAACTTTATTGTTTCAGCACCCATGCGACCAGCAGCGACGTGGTCATACACAAAACAACACATAAATGACGGAAACGGGAGCATTACCTGACGTTGCGGAAGTTCTAGCCCACCTCATCGCCCACCCGTCGTTCACTCACAGAAGCTTGTCCGGAGCAAGATCCAAGCATTGAACTCCGCTGCGGCTGATGCCTCCCAAAGTTTATCCTCAACCTGAACACGAGAGCGGCCCATTGCAGCCCCTCGCTATGGTATGCTACACTGGGGGCTGTCAAGCGAGCACATCGGGCTGGGGTGCTTGGCCTTTTCAGCCGTGGCGCCTTTGTCGGAAAGTGCCGAGCTTCATAGGCGGTCTAGACTGCCCGCAGCTAATAGCTCGTATTTTCCGTGATGCAGCTCCCAGGGCAGAGCAATCCGACAAGTGACAAAAGCTTTTATGGAGAGGAGAAGGAATAAGCGGGATAATAGCGGCGGAAATAGGTGTTTCGAACAACGCTAACTTGTTGAGACTGGCGGATTCACATGTGCCAATCGACTGGTTGACACTTGAGTTAGTCGAAGCACGGCAAAACAATTCTTCGGCATTCCCATGTATGCATGCGCCGTGGTTAGACATGTTGACACGAGGTACGCCGGCATCCCCATGTGTGCATGCGCCGTGGTTAGACATGTTGACACGAAAAACAATCGCGAAATGGTTCCTGCAACTGTGCATTTTCTTTGAAGAAGACAAAGGAAGTAGTTCCATCTACCTATTACCCATTACCTAAAGCCGGGGATATCAATAATGAAAGAGAGAAAGAAAGGGCGGGCGTAATACGCACGCTAGCTTATCCATAAATACCTCCGCATCGCAAAACGCCGTAAGAACACCAGATGACACATGAACATCTTCCTCTACCACGTGACCTTCCGCTTGAGCTCATCCTACCTCCACATCCGCATCTCAGTTCCTCAAGAACATCTTGTAGCTCTGGTTCTCCGTAACCTCCTCCCACGGATACCCAATCTCCTTTAAAAAGCCCTCCAACTTGCCCCTATCCTCCTCCTTGCACTGTATACCTGCCAATATCCTTGCCACATCACCTCCATAGTTGCGGTAGTGGAAAAGACTGATGTTCATGCCTGGCTGCAGCGTGTGCAGGAACTTGTACAGTGCGCCACCTCGCTCGGGAAACTCAAACATGTACATGTGCTCGTCGGCGGCATTGCTGCGGCCCCCGACCAAGTAGCGGATGTGCGATTTGGCGAGCTCGTCCTCGGAAAGGTCGGTTGCAGTCATACCCTCGCTGGCGAGACGGGTGATGAGGTCGGGTAGGTCGGTGGAGCGTGTTGACGGGTTGAGGGAGACACCGATGAGTATGTTTGCGGCTGACTCGGAACTGTAGCGGTAGCTGAATTCGGTGACGGCCATGGGGTGGACGGTGGACACGAGTTTAGCGAAGGCGCCGGGTTTCTCGGGGATAGTGACGGAGAGGAGGGCTTCCTTGTTCTCACCGAGTGCTGCGCGCTCAGCAACGAAGCGGAGACGATCAAAATTCATGTTCGCGCCGCTGGCTATGGCTACGAGGCCGCGATTTTGGTTTTGGTTCGGGTTCCGCTTGACCCATTTCTTCAGACCGGCGAGAGCGAGGGCGCCGGCAGGCTCGACGATGGAGCGTGTATCCTCAAAGATGTCTTTGATGGCAGCGCACGTTTCGTCGGTAGTGACTTGGACGACCTCGTCGATGACGTCCTGGCAGATGCGGAAGGTTTCCTCGCCAACCGTTTTGACTGCAGCGCCGTCGGCAAAAAGACCTACATCCTTGAGGATGACGCGTTTCCGCGCTTTGAGCGACTCCACCATGGCATTGGCATCGTAGGTCTCTACGCCGATGATCTTGACATGGGGCGCGATGCGCTTGACATAGACGCCAATTCCTGCTATGAGTCCCCCTCCGCCGACGCAGCAGAAGATGGCCTCGAGTTCTTGCAGGTTCGTCTGCCGCAGTAGCTCCATGCCTATGGTGCCCTGACCAGCGATGACGTACGGGTCGTCGAACGGGGGTATGGAGATGAGGCCGTGTAGCTTCTCCAGCCGTGCAGCCTCGGCTTTTGCGGCATCAAAGTCAGCGCCGTGTAGGATGACGGAGCCGCCCATGCGCGAGACGTTCTTGTGCTTGATGTCCGGGGTGCCCTGGGGCATGACGATGGTAGCGGGAATCTTGAGGTAGCGAGCCGAATATGCGACACCTTGGGCGTGGTTTCCTGTGCAGCTTATCAGCATCCCATTCCACCCTTGTTTAGGGAAAAGGCAGGCATACCAGCGCTGCACGCAACGACGCCCTTCCACCGGTCCTTCTTGTCCAGATGCGCCATCTTGTTGTATGCTCCCCTCAACTTGAAGCTGAACACAGGCTGCAAGTCCTCCCTCTTGAGCAAAACATTACTCTCTAGCCGATTGCTCAAATTGGTCGCGCGCGTGAGTGGCGTTTCTTGTACAACCTCGTAGACGCGAGACGTGAGGATCAATCGGAGATACTGTCAATCGTTTTAGCTTCATGCTGTCTGATCATGACCTCAAATGCTATGTCTTACATCTGGCGTCCCATTCGGCAGTATATACGCCTCCGGAATGGCCTCTTGGGCCTTCGACTTTGGATTCTCCGAAGGCGGACTTGGATTCGCCGAGTACTCGGTCAAAGCCAGGCCAGTCGGCTTGTGCAATCGGGGTGAGGCGATGCCATTGATACCATTGATACCATTGACACCATTTTCAGGCGTTGTCGGACGCGAGTAATCGGTTGTGCGTGTCATCGCGGCGTTGTTTGGAAAATGACTGTTTGGGAGTCTCGGAATTTTTGGGAATACGATGATGTCGGTGGGACATCGGAGACAGGGATGGCACGGCGCGGCCATCGGGACGTGCCGAAGCTCACCTCGAGACGCTCCTTAGTGGGGTGATCACCTTTCCACAATTGTAGCTACTACTTGTACAGGGCAAATTCGACGTGTAAACAACATAACCACACAGTTCCCAACGCACGTACGCCCATCTACAAGCACCATCACTTCGCGAAAGGATGAGAAACGAAGAAAGACGTTGCGTTGGTCGTCTAACCGTCTACTATATCGAAACTGACGAAACTTCTGTGTCGCCAAAAAAAATTGTTCCCTCTATACCGATAGACCTTCTACTCGAAATCTCCACCAAAAAGCTATAGTAATCCACGTCATCTCCCTACCAACTGTAGCCCTATAACAGTGGTGGATAACAAAGACCTAATGCCGAACCCCAGTGGAAAATGGTCCAGGTCTAGTGTCCCGAAGAGCCAAGCGTCTAGTATATGCCAAAGCAATAAACGAGTGCAACAGACTCAGGTGTACAATCGCCACCAAGTGTAAAACTGAAGCTCTGCCCCCTAACGCACAGCCAGATCCGCAAAACCACTTCCAGCACCAAGGTACATCGTAGCTGAAAGTGTCGCAAATTTAAGCATAAGTATACGCCTTGCCCAGATCCGTCAAACTATTACCCGCGCTGTTAATTAACACACCCTGAATGGCCATCTGATACGCATATCGATGTACATCCCTCTGATCATCCAGCCACGGGAGCGCCTCCTTCAAGAACGCCCTCTTCTCCTCATTCGTTCCGGAAGTAAGCCCAAATTCCGTGATCCAAACAGGACGGCCATTTCCCACTTTCAGAGCATTCTGAACATGTTTCTTAAAGTAGTCGATCTGATGGGCGCCTTCGTACCAGTGGATATTGACAAAATCGATCTTGCAGCCGTTGCATCGGTGTAGGAAAGAGTCTAGGAATTTGAGGCCGACGCGGTCGGTTCCGTCATCGCCGTTGGTGACGGCTGGGGAACCAAGTTTGAGTCTGTCGCCGTATTTGGCGGCGAGGGGGGCCATGTGTCGGGACCAGGCGGAGAGGACGGCGTCCATGGACATGCAGGCACCGCCTTTTCCGTCTCCGCACATGTCGGGTTCGTTGAAGCCGAGAATGTGCATGAGGCCTTTTCCGTCCCCGAATTTTGCGCACCGGTCTACGTTGCCTGCCCTATACTGCGTTGGCTCAGAGTCGCGCGACTTTGTATCTCGCAGTTACGTACCAAGGACCAGTATGATCAGACCTATTTGAATGTAGCATAGGCACATACTCAACCCAAACACCGGTATGGTCATGAGCTTTACCGCACAAGTCCGATGCCCAGTTGTACATCCAGCTAATCTTGTTGTTGGCTCCCATAAATAAGTGCGGGAATTTGTTGTCGTTGAAGGCAATACCACGTCGACCTGCGGGGGCTTCCTCAGATGGGATGAAGACGACGTTTGTCGAGACATCTTCCGGGGTGGGAGCTGCACAAGTGAGGATGGCCAGGGCCAAGCGAGAAACGGTGATGAAGAGCTTCATGGCTACTCGTTGTTGTGGATGGATTGATAGACCAAGGAGTAGGGTAAATCCAGTATGGAGCTGAATAGAAGGAGTGTTTTTGCGTGGAGTCGCTCTCGTTGGGAAAGCTCGAGGTGGGCCTAGGAGGTGGTGGTTGATGGAGACAGCGGGATAGTATCTGAGATAGTAAGGGGAATCTATGATATAAGGAAGAGAAGGAACTACACTCTGCGATGATGATTCGCGCTCGCAGCATAATGTACTATAGTCGATGTGAAGCTCGTACTCCCATCAAATTTACTTCTTCATGTCCGCATTTGCCCGCGCAACGCAAACTCCAATGCACCGCCACGCGAGTAATCCATTGTTTCCCATTCATCTTGCCGTAGAATTGGAAATGAAAGTAAATGGTAACAAGTCGATGTCGCATTGGTATATGCGTGGTTGGGTCAGCATTCTCATGTTGACCAAAAGGCGGAACGGGGGAAACTGTCATTCGCGCGAGCCCGCGTGACGAACGAGGTGAGCGGTGCAACATCGATACCGTTCGCATCTCGGATATAGCTCTTTCTCGCGCGTACTGCGTCCTTGTGCGGTGCAAGTATCTAGCAGTTTCGTAGCGCGAAGTGCAAGCTCTCATTTGGTGCCGCGGTAGCTCGACCAGGTATCTGGTCACAACCGGAGATGAGCATTGCGCAAATCTTGAATTGGGGTGTGACTCGTTTCAAGTACACCTCCCTGAACGCAGTTCGTGCAATACCATCGGAATTGTAATCGGAAAATCTACGCGCGAGGGTATGAGAGGTCAACTCGCCGTGAAGTTTGAAGTCGCGATTAAGATAAGAATCCTTTTGCAAAGAAATTGCAAAGTACGCTGGAATAGCCAGGAAGATGCAAACCGGCAAGCGTAAACACATGGTATTTTGTTGTCATCACTCGTGGTATACGTATCTCGTCTCATAAGAACCATACTTTCCTATCCTTAAGTTTCCGGCGACCAGGGCTGTCCAATAGCTTCTCTGAACTTCCCCTCAAAAAGCTGAATAGTCTCATTCATTCCATACCCACTTGCAATAGCCAACTGCAGCATGATCCTCGCTTGGATGACATGAAGGAAGCCACTCTTTGCGAATGTGGGCGTTCGGCTCGGGCTGCTAGGCCCGTACGGACTGCGCGTTCCCACAACAATCTGGAGACCGCTTTCAAGCGCTTCTGCTATCTCCTCTTGTCCGTTGGGAATACCGCCATTTCCCGTCCCGGCTATTACAACGCCCTGGGCACCGTTGGTTTGCGCGTTGAGAACAAGCTTGCCATCGAACTCGCGGGTTGCGTACAGCACGTCGACTTTCGGAAGAGAGGGAAATGACGAGTCGTTCGAGACCTCGGCGATTGAGAACGCATGTTTGTAGATGGGCTGCGAGGGACTACATGACGTTAGAAAGACACGTGATTGAGACGTAAGAGGCAAACGTACGTATTGTAAAATACCGGCAGACTATTGATGAAGATGCCCAGATCTCCACCCGTGTTCGCCCAGAAAGCATCAGGATTAGTCGAATGGAGCTTCGTCACCCAAAAGCCAGGAAGAATACGAGCGTTGAAAGCGACCAGCAATCCCCGGTTGCGTGCCTCGGGGCTAGCAGCAAGCATGACACCGTCGAAAAAGTTGGCATCACCATCGAAGGAGAGATGGGTCCATGGCCTCATTGCACCGACAGCCACGATAGGCTTTTCACAATTGACCAGGAGGTCCATGAGGAAGCCGGTCTCTTCAAGCGAGTTGGTGCCGTGGGTGTATACAGCGCCGTCAATGTCGCTGTCTTCTGAGCAGAGCGCGTCGTTGGCAAAGCGAGTCATGTTCATGACCAATGCATCGTTCGTTCCGGTTGAGCTCTCTTCGCTCGTCCAGTTCGACACGGCCAGTTGAGTGTTGTTTAGAAGGTAAGGGTTACGTGCGATGATCTCTTCGCCTGTTATTTGAAGCTGCCCATATTGAGTATCATCCAGAGCGCCGTATATGGAACCACCCGCGATTGTGCCTCCGGTGTACAGGACGCTAGCATGCAAATTAGTCATGTCTTACAACTTCAAGAGGAGTTCATTCACAGAATCTTAGGGAGGCTACTATTTCCTCCTAACCACTGAAGACCAAGTCGTTCGCTTGCCGTTGTCACATTCTGACGAGCCTGTATCCGATGGGCAGTAGGCGCCGCCTCTGCAACAACTGCAAGAGCAGCAACAGCTATTCCAGCAAAAAGCATAATGATCACGACGAAGCGATAGAGAAGACTTGCAAATCAAGAATAACATGCCGCATCTTCGCGCTTTTATACATTCCATCCCGCATATACAGCCGCGTAGCTCACCTCATAGCATCCCGCCGATCCCGCAAGTCTCTCGTTGCCTATCTTAACCGCCGACGGCTACGAACCTCAGCGTGAATGCCCCGCTACTATCGTATCTATCTCCCTTGGCAATAGATACATGCGGAAGGTCAGTCGCCTTGATGTTCCCAAAAGCGTATAAGGGCATGTTTAGTTATCGCAACGGCCGGTTGTTGCGCGGATGACGTCTGTCTCGCGTTGGGCTAAAGGCAACCCATGAGGGCAAGGATCGTTCTTTCTGCAGACAGCCTGCGGTGCCGTAAATGCACTTGCTATTGTTGCAGATGCGCTAGAACATTAAACAATTCCCTGTTGAAGAATCCTCGTGCCGTAGCGACGAGGTTTGCGCCTTGAGGTGAACAAGAGGTTGGCGGGCTGCTGGTCGGAAACGTACAACCGGGACGACGCTAAACCCTACTGCTAGCGCAGATTTTAATCACAGCAAGGCCTCCGGTCCCAACATTCTCCTTTACAGCGCAATACATTCTCAAGGTCAGACTACCTTTATATATGGACCACCAAGGCTAGCACAAATGTTGACGGCGCACAAGGGAGGAGCTAATGACCTGTACAATAACATAAACCCAACCCAAACGCCAGCCCAGAGAAATTCACCGAAAACCCGCCTTCCCGGAAACGCTAACCGATATGCCAAAACCCAGAGCTGCAGAGTCTAGTTCCAACCAATGATGCCTTCAGCCACTGTCTTGGGTCCTGCCCGTGAACTCGTCACCAGCGAGATCCTCCGTCCGATGATCCCGACATCTCCCACGCCCAGATCCAGTGTTTGCGGAAGCTGCATCATCAATGCCGAGTCGTTATCTAACGAGAAGGAAAACAATGGATTCGGTTCTGTGAGGGGTGTGGTTGGAGCGCTCAGGTCACCGTCACGGCTGCGAACACGTCAGTGTACGTGTGTGGATGAGATAGTACGAGGACTTACTGGATGACTATACAACAGTTGTCGCGGTTTATCGAGCTGTCTCCGCTTTCCCAACCTTGGAACTCAATCTGTGTCCCTGCACGGCCGAGGAGCGCTTGTGTGCTGTTGGAAAAGAGCAGTCGCATTTCTTCGCTAGAATCGGGTTGCGACGTAGGTGATGTAGGGCGTAGGACGGCAATGGAACCTCCTTGGCTTACTCGAGACGAGAATCCCTGGCACATGCTGATTAGGTCGAAGGTAGTATTGGTAAACTAGTCGAGTGGGACAAAGTTGACGAAGTTGGTATCGGCAGTTGATGGTGGATGGTGGATGGTGAATTGTTAATGGTTGACAGCAAGATTGACAGGTGCAGGAGGGTCGTGAACTTTCTTTTGAACAATGTGTTCGAGAACGAGAGAAAGGTCGCAACTTAAGTGGTTTTGAGTGATTTGAGCATGTTTGAGGGAGTACCAAGATGGTTGGGGTCCGTGCGTTGTAAAGCATTGTGCTCACAATATATCGCACGGAGAGGTATGTGCGATCAACTAGTTGTCATGCTACATGATATACTATCCCTTTTACTCGTCCCGTTTCATCTAGATTGATGCCTTCAGGATCTTGAACGCGTCACTACGCGAACCCAGGAATCGCTCCTCTGCCGTTTTCCAATTGATGACGTTCCAAATGTTTTCGACGTACGCAGCCTTGCCGTTCAGGTACTGGACTATGTCAGGATGCTCAGCTTTTTCATGAGGGGAACTGGGGAGGTTACCTGAAGATAGTATGCATGCTCCCACATATCGACGCCAAAAACAGGTACTTCTCCCTTGCCAACGACCGGATCTTGATCTTTCGTAGTAACAATCGAGAGACGTTGCTCATTACCCGTCTCAACCTTGACCAGCCATCCCCATCCACTTCCCTGTATGCCGAGAAGGGCAGCCTTGAACGCCTCACGGAACTTGTCTTCGTCTCCCCAGGTCGCTTTGATTTGCTTGACAAGCTGCGGAGCTGCGGAGCTCTTTGCCTCGACGGAGCTGGCCGGTGCGAGGTTCTGCCAGAAGAGCGAGTGGTTGATGTGACCACCTGCGTTGAACTTGATGGCGGCTTGGAGTGAAAGTTGTGTCGTAATGTCGGAACTTTGGACGGCCTCGGAATGTGTCTTGAGAGCCGCGTTTAAATTGGTAATGTACGTCTGGTGGTGCTTGCTGTGGTGAAGCTCCATAATTTGGCCGGAAATATGAGGTTCCAGACCCTGAACAGTGTTAGCTTATGAGATACATCAGGTACTGTTAGACTAACATCGTAAGCATATGGAAGCTTGGGAAGAGAGTATGTTGATGCAGACATTGCTTCGAACTCGAAAGGCTGTTGTTCTGATGCGAAGATGGAGGGAATGAGAAGGATAGAGAATAGAGAAAACGAGTTTCCTAGAAGACCCCGCATTGCGCAATCGGTTTCAGACGAGGTTTATGGTGGGAATTGTGCGTCAGAGGCGAGGTCCAGCAAGGTGCTCTGTATGCAGTATGCTCAGAGGGGCTAGCCAACTGCCTCAATACCGCGCAATGCCTCTCTCGCTCGCTCTGAACGCAATCCTTTTGAAGAAAGCGTACGCTACGTTCTTCGAACCCCCAATGAGAAGTGTGTGTGCAGTATTCAGAGCTACTGTGTGCAAATACGTTTGTCGATGGGGCTGTCGGTCTGCCGCTAGGTATCAAATCATTCGCCAATCTGGACTTTACCTCCAGGAACAAAACGGACGAGGATATGGCACAGTGTTCGATCGCTTGATGATATATGTGGTTTAGTAGAGATCGAGATCAAGTGATGGCTGGGTGGAGGGGATGAGGAATAGGGTGTCTCGAAAGCTTTGACCCGGAGTGGCCCGAACCACGTGGCTGTTCGAGCGTTCTAAGCCGGACTGGTGTACATCGTCTTGGCATTTCTCCATCGAGCATCTCCCCGCCGCCTTTCTCCTCACGACTCTCCAAGACATATCCCTAAATGCCCTTTATATGCCGCATGTTGCACCAGCCCGTTACACAAGCTCACTGCAGCTACTCACCGATACTAGTCGGTGTATTCTTTTCAGCTCTTTCTAGCTACGAAAAGCCTTGCCCCAATTGACACAGACTGTCATGAGGAATACCTACCGATTATAGCAGTGGTGTAGGTGCTGTGTCCGTATAGTAGCTTTTTCATTCCACTTTCTCCAGCCTAAATAAAATGATACAAACCAGCTCCTTCCGCTGTCTTCATTCATACCTTCTGCGATGAACCAGAATCTACTTCGAAAGTCGTCAAAGTGATAGCAACGATTGAACTCTGCTAATCATATCAAAGATGTCTCGATGTGCGTTGTCGTTACAAATAGTCCAGCGTTCATTGTACTGGTTCCGAACCATTCGCCAGGATAGATGTCACGTGTGACGCCATCGGTATCCCGCGGATGTGAGCCGGTCACCTTACTCCCGCCAGTTCCTTATTCGACATGACAGTCTAGATTAAGGTACGATGTTTTGTCGCACTTCCCGAGTTCCTTACCCGCGGTGCTGCTGGGGTTTCGATGATGCTACGGTAGAGTTTCGCATAGGATCCTCTGGGAAGCCACCTCGCATCCACTGATGTCTTGCTGCGCAACAACCCCGCGGTGGCGTATGCAGTATTACCCACCGATCCGAAAGATGTGCTTGGAATCATCTCACGGAAACTTGTCAAATCTGAGGAAATGCAGAAACTGCCGAACAAACACTTGTGGTTTCCAATAGGTAGAAGCCGCGGCTCGTATAGCTGGGGTGGTATTAGCCTGGGGATGTCAAGTAGACATCCGGACTGGTTCAATAACATCAATCGATCGCTCTTCTCCAAATATCGCGAGATCTTGGGAAGCACGGGTCCCAGCCTCTTCCGCATACGCCCCTGCTCTAGAAATCAAACATCATTTCCTCCCCATCGATCCGAGACGCCCGGCAAACAATGAGCCTTTGCGCACTCGAACATGTACGACATAGTCAGCAATGAAGACATGCATTTAGGCAAAATACAGCACGATCTGCGATTAGCTCCCGTCATCTCCACAACCCCGCGCGACCACCCCGGGACGCAATGCTCAGTGCTCTGGAGCCATCACACCATCCCAAACGACACTTAATATTTCTCGAAGCTGAACACTGGCCGCTTATAGCGCCGGGGCGTCGGGCGTTTATCTATATCGATGCGGGACTCAACCAGCATGAGGGAGTAGCCGGAGGGCTGGGACCTTTGTGTCACAGAATAGTCCCGTAGTTCGATCCCGCGACCTGGTACGCCGCCTAATGGCATGAATGGCCAGCAGGTGACAAAGAGTCGTGCTAAAATCGAACAACAGCCGTAGCCCCATCCTAACGGCACATAACGCTCCATTGAGTAAACAAGCATTGGCCGTTGAGCGGCTGGCTTGGACAAGCCTCGGCGTGCATGAGCTTAACCGTCGATTTAGCCGTAAAACGGTACCCATTCTACCTCACTGGCTGGTCAGCAGCAGTAATTCTCAACCCCTCTGGCCGCAATAAGTTACCCGACCAGGGACAGGGTGTGCACATGTCAGATACCGCCCCAAACCCTACGCCTGCATGTAGTGATGCGACATGAACCCGAGGGTAGAAAAGGTCCTCGACCTGCAGCACTTCGCGCCGAACTAACGTTCTTCGTTTTCGCTCTCCTACCCAGATCTCCTGGGTTGTTCGAAGAAGGCTGACAACTTCCAAAGAGTTGGGCCACTGAATTGAAATGGCTCCCGTCGGAGGATCTGGTCAGTCCATGGAGGCAGCCGCACTGGCTCGCCGCAAGGCCCTCAACTCGCCTGCTGGTCCCATGGCATTGATGAAGAACCTCAAGGTGTTTGGAATCGCATGCTTTGCCTGTCTGGGTGGCCTGTTGTACGGTTACAATCAGGGTGTGTTCTCTGGTGTCTTGGTCATGACTTCTTTCAAGCAGCGTAAGTATAGTTGCTATTCGAACATTTTACAAGCTCATACTAATGGCTTACATAGACATGGGAAGCTACATCGAAGACCCGGTAGCGCTCACGTATAACTCGTCCAAACAAGGCTGGCTCGTCTCCATTCTCGAATTGGGCGCCTGGCTCGGTACCATGTACTCTGGTTTCCTAGCTGAGATCCTCTCTCGAAAGTACGCTATATTGATAAATGTCGCCGTTTTCGTCGTCGGTGTTGTCGTCCAAACAACTTCTGTCTCCGGAGGCCATGCATCTATCCTCGCGGGTCGATTTATCACCGGTAAGTTGAATTCGTCCCGGTATTGGAGCACGGGTACTGATCAATATAGGTATGGGTGTCGGTTCACTGTCTATGATCGTTCCCATGTACAACGCCGAAATCGCTCCTCCCGAAGTTCGTGGTGCACTTGTTGGTCTTCAGCAGCTGTCCATCACGCTTGGTATCATGATCAGTTTCTGGATTGACTACGGCACTGTAAGCAATTTCGTCCAAAGTCAATATGCTTACCACTAACGACTTTCCTTCAGAATTATATCGGTGGCACTGGTCTCGGCCAAAAGGAAGCCGCGTGGCTCCTCCCGCTCACCCTGCAACTCGTTCCAGCGCTCATCCTCGGTGTCGGCATGATCTTCATGCCCTTCTCTCCTCGATGGCTCGTCCACCACGACCGCGAAGCCGAAGCTCTCAATGTGCTCGCCAAGCTTCGTGACCTCCCCGAAGACAACGATCTCATCGAGCTGGAATTCGCCGAGATCAAGGCGCAGTCCCTTTTCGAGAAGAAGACGCTTGCCGAGGACTTCCCACATCTTCGGGAGATGACCGCTATGAACACAGCCAAGCTGCAATTTGTTGCTATTGGCAGCCTGTTCAAAAGCAAAGCCATGTTCAAGCGTGTCATCATCGCCACCGTTACTATGTTCTTCCAGCAGTGGACCGGTATCAACGCTGTGTTGTACTATGCGCCTACCATCTTCGGTAAGCTTGGTCTGAGCAGCAACTCCGTCTCGCTTCTTGCTACCGGTGTGGTCGGCATTGCCATGTTTCTCGCCACCATCCCGGCTGTCATGTACGTCGATAGCTGGGGCCGAAAGCCCGTCCTCATCATCGGTGCCATCGGTATGGCCGTCTGCCACATGATCATCGCCGTCATCACCGCCAAGAACCAAGATGACTGGGAGCACCACACCGCCGCTGGTTGGGCCGCCGTGGTCATGGTTTGGCTCTTCGTCGTTCACTTCGGTTACTCCTGGGGCCCTTGCGCCTGGATCGTCGTGGCTGAGATCTGGCCGCTCTCTAATCGTCCGTATGGTATTGCGCTCGGTGCGTCGTCCAATTGGATGAACAACTTCATTGTTGGCCAGGTCACCCCCGATATGCTCGAGCACATGACGTACGGAACTTACGTCTTCTTTGGTCTGCTGACCTTCGGCGGTGCTCTTTTCATCTACTTATACTTTCCTGAAACCAAGGGCTTGACGCTTGAGGAGATGGATATCTTGTTCGGCAGTGTTGGTGTTGCTGCTCGCGAGAAGGAGAGGTGGAATGAGGTTCACCACGAGGTCGGAATGGCGGATCTGTTGGTCCGTATGGGTGTGACTGAGGTGACTGAGGTGACCACGGATAGGCACAGTTCGGACGCTTTGGAGAAGGACGAGAAGCCGACGCTTACTGAGAAAACGCCTATCGATACAACGGTTTAGATGAGCGGACTGTAGGCATAGTGGAGATGGCATGAGGGGGACGTTGTGGTGTTGAGCGTGCACTGAGAGCGATAGCGCTCCGTCGATGCAATCTTGCCGTTCGTTTTAATGATTCTGCAGCCAAAATTTGTACCCGAAAATTTGGATAGTACATGGTTATAATACAAATGAAATACCCCTATCTTCACAACACGCCGCTCGACGTTTCCGATCCATTTTTGGTTCCTCGCATGAAGACTATGCTACCATTGAACATACTCTGTTCTACTTTGGCGGTGTTCTCGAAGTCTGCCTCTTCAAAGCAGGCACCTTCGGTAGTCTCGCATCACTACCGGTCTTGACCGGCCTTGCCGGCACCAACGGTCTCCTTATCCCCTTCGCACTCCCCTCTTTCCCTTCCATCTCCAGCACTGTCTGCTCCTGGATTCTCTTCGCCACCTCCTCCCAAACCCCCGGGACCCCGCTCCGAATCGTAAAAGTCCTCCCCTCCTTGACATAGAACTTGTACCTCGGCTCCCTCACAAACTCCACAAACTTACTTCCCCAGCTCTTCTCCGCCTGTCGTTTGCGCCAAGCGTCCGTCTTGGGCATGACGATGTTGGCGAAGCGGAGGCCGCGGGGTGGCAAGGCGCGTAGTTCGAAGAGGAAGTTTGTGGTGAATTTGCCAATGGGGAAGACGCGAAGGGTGAGGAAGCGGATGCGGGCTGTGGGTGGAAGGTTGCGGGCGAAGGATTTAAGATTCGGGAGGGAGAGGGTGGCATGGTGAGGGATTTGGATGTAGACTTGGTTTACGTAGGGGGCGGTTACGTAGGAGAGGATTAGGGAGGGGATGGCGGAGGCGAGTGTTACTGGTATGCATTAGTACAATAAAGACAACAAAGATGGGTTGGTTTCAGAGAATCAGAAGCAAATTCGCGTGACCGGACCTGGTGCTGTTGAGGAATCGAGAGGGCTGGAGGCGTGATCGTCCAGGAAACGGAACACGTCCCATTCGAAGTTGAAGGTATTGGAAGGAAGGCAAAGAGATATACGGAATGACTCCTACGCAGTCACAAAGGAAGACAGGCAACGTGACAATAACGAGACGGTACGTAAGACATAGAATACAGGGCGGAATTTGACCTACCACCGACAGCTTGAGCAGTCCGGATATACTCATTTGGCTGGTTTTCATTCTTATACAGCAAGGGTGTGATCAATATGATACACGTGCCACATTGCAGTAATGCAACGGCCTTCCAGAAGGCAATGAAAGTGGTGCGCGTATCGCCAGCATCGTAGATCAAAAGCTCCCTCGGATACTCTATGTTTGTCAGTATCCTTCTCACATGATCTGAGATTGTGCCTACTCTTCTCTTTCGGATTCTTCGCTGCTGTAGCAAGATTTCGTCGCGTCCCTTGAGTGATCTTGTGGAAGATGAAAGACGTGGAAAATTTATGTCGGCAGAGTTGGCAGACGAATTGCGCTGTTCGGGGTCGTGGAAATGTTCCGCCACCACGTGTCCATAGTCGAGAGCTTCTAAAAGCTTGACTGAAAGCCTGAAATCGCGGATGCATCTCAATTGATGGGTGCAGTGATGGAGCAGGTCCGACGCGTAAACTACGTTCGGAGGCTCGGCTAGACTTGCTTCCCCTGGAGCTTGGCACTTGCGCCTCCAAAAGTTGCGCGATCGAGGCACAGCTGCGGACTGGTGTTCAGTCTCGCTTTTCGAGAGCAGAAACGAGTGCGAGGGTCTTCGCAGGTGGGAACTGATGCAAGAGCGTATATTGGTGCAAACGTGGCGCGCTATCACGTGAGTCCTTGCCCAGCTTGGAGCCGCTTGGCCGGTCGTTATGCGCGATGTGTCCTACACCACCTGTCGTCCTCGTTGGCCTTCAGCAGGCCAGAATGCTTTCTTTGCGCCGGTGATCTCTTATCCGATGCTTTTGCATATCCGTAAAAGTCTTGCATATCCGTAGAATTCTTTTACAAGCAAAAGCCCACCATGGTGTTCATCCCCGCGTTGTTGGGGCTGGTCTCGGTCCTCTCCCTTGGAGCAGCTTACAGCACCGTTAGCGACGATACCCTCAAGAGCTTCCCTAGCCCCGGCGATGAATTCAATATTAAGACTGGCAAGATTCTTGCGCCTATACTCCGCACACGAGTGTCCGGCACAGAAGGCAACACCGCCGTACGCCAGCATTTCCTCGACTTCTTCAAGCACCAGCTGCCGGAATGGAAGATCGAGCTTCACAACTCCTCGTCAACGACGCCCGTCAGCAACGGCAAGGAGGTGCCTTTTGTGAACCTGATTGCGACGCGAGATCCGCCGAATACAGGTGTGGGCGACGTTGGACGGCTGGCGCTGGTCGCACACTACGACAGCAAATACACGCCCGAGGGGTTCATTGGAGCGGTTGACAGCGCAGCACCATGCGCTATGATCTTGCATGTAGCGCGCAGCATTGACAAGGCGTTGACAAAAAAGTGGGCAGCTATGGCTGCAGACGGCATGGATGACTTGGAGGAGAAGAAAGGCGTGCAAATATTACTCCTAGACGGAGAGGAGGCATTCAAGAGCTGGACCGCCACGGATAGTCTCTATGGGGCACGGTATGTAATTCCTTGGACGCATCGCCGAGATGGAACCTGACGATGCACTATAGCGCCCTCGCCGAAGACTGGGAGTTCGCCTACCACCCCGCTACATCCACGTACAGTACCCCGCTCGACTCGATAGACCTCTTCGTCCTGCTCGATCTGCTTGGCTCTGCAGGACCTACTATACCTTCATACTTCAAGACCACACACTGGGCGTACAAGAACATGGCTAAGGTTGAGCACCGGCTGCGTGAGCACGGCTTGTTCAAGTCTTCCCCAAATCATGTCGCGAAGATGGCGAAGCGGGAGAATAAAAAGAAGCGCAAGGAACCGTACTTCTTGCCGGAATCCGAGAAGGGCGACGGCTTCTTTAAAGGCGGCTACATCGAGGACGACCACGTTCCCTTCATGCACCGCGGAGTCGAAATCCTCCATATGATCCCCTCCCCGTTTCCACAAGTCTGGCACAAAATAACGGACGACGGCGAGCATTTGGACATGGACACGGTGGAGGATTGGACAAGGTTAGTCACTGCATTCACGGCAGAGTGGATGGACCTGGAAGGGTTTTTTGATGTCAAGTCGGAACAGAGGGGGGAGTCTGTGGAGAAGTCGGAACTGTAAGTAGACATTCCAATCATTCTCTTTGCTCAAACGATCCTCTCTAACAACTTTCAGCGGGATACCCTAGGTTATGCAATATAAAGCTTTTAGTTTCTTCGTTTCGTAAACGCGCTACAATCTTATCGTGATGTCTTTGTTTCGACCCAGGCACATCGGATTGATAAAGAAGCACAATGGGACGCCGAACGCCTTTGACTTCACTGACCTCACAGATGCAGCGCGACAAAGAAAGAGCTCAATAGTGACCACCACAAATATAGAGTCTCAATCAGGCGTTACAACACTTCTACTTCGTCTCCTTCTACAATAACGCTCGTATGATCTAAGTTACAATCGTCGAACCTCCAGACGAGCAGTGCTCTCTTCGCACGAAACAACGTTACGTGCGCTTTCCGGCTCCGACCTTGATTGCGCATTCGTTCTCGGTCCACCACCAAATCTGCCACCATGCCGAAAGGGAAGCCCAAGGCCAGAAATCCTGCTCTCTACAAGGGCGACGAGTCCGAGGAAAGAGGGATCAGACATTTTGTGCCCAAAGCCGCTCCCCACCGCCGGGGCGGCACTCATCGCGTGAAGGACAGCGATCGTACCAACACGCATTGGGACGACAAGAACTACCAGGAGTTGTTGATTGTCACCAAAGATCGTGGACTCTGGCGAAAGGATATGCCTAAGAAGGAGATGGCGAAGGTCCTTGCCGAAAAGGACAAAGCGGACCGGGTTGCGGCGAAGAAGGCTGCTGATGAAGCAATCAAACAGAGGAAGGAGATGGAGGAGAAGATGCAGAAGGAAAAAGAAGAGATGGAGAAGCGACAGCGGGAGAAAGAGGCCAGGAGGAAATTGCGTGATTGCCGTGCGGCTCTAGGTGAGGATGTAAGCAGCTCGTCTAGTGACGATGCTGGTCCTTCGGACGGCAACGTCGGCGTAGGGCAGATCCTCAGCGACGGTAACGAGGATTATGAAAGCACCACCACGACCACTACGACACCTTCTTCTCTGGCTCCGATCTCTCCAGCTTTGAAACTGAGAATCTATGAGTGGCAGTACGAAAGGGCGCCACCAAGCAGCCCGCCGCTGTCGCCCATCTCACCCTTCGGTCGCGCTTGTGACGAAGCCGCTACAGAGCCTATCCCAAAGAAGATCCCCTACGCGGTCATGCACGTCGTGACGACTAAGAGTCGCGAAATGTTCGAGCTACCAGGACGCGCGATACCGGCGGAAGTGGGACCGGATTTTGTCCCAAGTCTCTCTGAACACACCAAAGACTGTGCCCGCAATGGTGTGCTTATCTTATCTCTGCGCAACGCTGTCATAGAAAGGGGTTCAGAATGGACTGCGCGTACACAAATACAGTGGTGGAACGGCAGAATGTACTTTCAGCTTCCACCGCGTAAGTCGAAGACCGATCTCGCTAGTGTGTATGCGAAGTGGAGGAGGAAGAAGACCACAAAGTCACAAGAGAGGCGCAAGAAGGGTGGTGGTATCACAAAAGCAGAACCGAAAAGGAAAGCGCAGCAGAGGCTACAAGATCAGCGGGAGAAGATGATCGATGTCTATGCAGCATCTGAGTATCGACCTTCTATCTGCTATGTACCTAGCAACCTGGATTCTCCCTCACTAAACGACGATGAAGAGGTGGAGAAGAGTCTAGAGAACTTGTTCTATATCCGTTTCCGAAATATGGAGCTACCGCACTACTTCTTCTGGGCTAATTTTGAAGAGTGGGACGACCCTACGATACCAAATCCAGCGTGGGCCGAAACGGAGCCGCACGAGCAAGTTGTTCTGCCCATAGATAGAGGGGATATGATAACTTACCAGTACCCGGTACATAAAGCGCAGGTCAACGTGAGAAGGACACCCGTCCCGCACAAGTTCTCCACTTTCGCCACACCACCAAAGGGCTCAAAGTACAAGGTCACACTTTGGGCCATCGAGAGGGACTTGTACCATTACGGATGGGCAAATACGATGTACGTGCTCCGCGATAAATGGCTCAAAGAGGGAAAGGGTGGAAGATGGACACGACTCATCTCCCAACTTGTCAGGGAGTTCCCAGCTGGCAACCTACCCACTTCCCCGCCTGTCGGTCCACCTCGCCCGAATACTACGAGTTTGGCGGAGAAGCTGGCCGCTATGGAGGTTCCCAACCCGCTGAGACCTGTCGAACCGATCGAAGGCCATGAACATTGGACGAGAGATGATTCCGCCTACTGGGTCGCTGTGGATGCGCCGGATCAGAAACAAGAAGAGGAAATCCAGATGGAGTTGTTGAGGTCAGGCACACCGACAGAACCCCAAGCACTGCACCGCAGACCCAGCGAGGTTGTTGCTTGGGTCAACGACTTGGGCTCGCTTCATAGCCCTCCTACCGCTCTGGATCAAATTTCTCTGTCATCAGACACGCCAGCAAACCGCACGACCGAGCGCGAAGCCTGGGAAGAGCGCTTCATGCAACACGTGGAAGGGGAGACTGTGCTTGTAAGCACCATCGATTCGATGCCTGTGGCTGAACTGAAGAGCAACCTCCTCAATTACATGAATGAGCGTCGTCGTAGCAGCGTTAGCAATGATCGAGGTCGTTGTTTCGTTTGCTTGGCACCACTAGATGGATTGACGTTTGACGAGCGGCGCGCTCACTATGGGATGCACGCTAAGAGCGCAAACGAGCTTTGTCCCTTCTGTGGGTTGCCCTGGATGTGTTTGACAAGTGAGTTAAAGGCTGCCCACATCTTCTGGCATGATGTCGACGAAGGGCAGACAAGGACTGGTGGAAGGAGGTCTTTGGGGACATCTTTCGGTATTGGTGCACTCGCTGCTATACCGAAAAAGAAGAGGGCAATTGCGAGAGGGAGGGAGAAGACGGTTGAAGTTGGACAGCGTGGGTTGTCAAAGGTGCACTTCTCGCCTGTTATTGCAACGAAACGGATTGCAGATAACGACTTCGAAGACGAAGATTACGGTATGGACAAGGATGTAAGCTCAGTAGTGACAGCTTGTCTCCGCCGCAGCGGTCTCCGCTCTCCAACTACGCCCACTAAGACGCCTGCTATACCCGCCCTTACGTTCGACATCTCGACAAACGCAACTCGTGCCACTCGATCAAGCAACCGCCGCTCCCGCAAACCCGACACTAACTACCAAAAACCTACTAACCCCTCTGCCTACCCCTCGTCAAGCTTTGGGTTCAACAGCGCCAAGCGAGTCGGCCACCTTATAGACAACGATCCAGATTCGGCTTGGAACCCCGGGCAGCAGAGCTCCAGTAGCTCAGAGCAAATTACTAGTCCGTACCTGGCGAAGTTCGCAACGTATCCGCGAGAATATGTAGACGCGAAGTGGGATCCAAAGAGGATTAGTACATTCAGCTCGGATAGCCTGGAGTTTTATCGGAGAAAGAAGAGTTTGATGAAGAACATAGAAAACGGGAAAGAGGCTCAGATGGGTGTTTTAGAAAGACGCAGTAGTGGACCTAATGTTAGAGGCAAGGGGAGAAAGATGGGTGTTGATGAAGACGAGTACGACTACGCGGACGAAACGTCAAATGCTTCTTCGTACGATCTCGCTGCGATCTACACAAGGCGCGGACCTCAAGACCCTTCTTTTCGCGACGCTTTTCCCTCCCCTCTATCTTCGCCAGCATCTCAGGCGGCCGTCTCACCGAAGCGCAAAAGAGCGGCAGATTCCATTACTCCCGATCAAGTCTCGCTTTCAACCCCGCCAAAGATAGTCGAACAACCGACTAAGCGCAGGAAGATCAAGGCTTCAAAGGCTAGTATTACACTGGCAGCGATAGATGAATTGACATCGCCCGGTGATGTTGGGGGATCTAATCGCAATTCCACAGTGTCGAATGCATCCTCGGCCAGCGATTTGCGAAGATCCTCCCTAGTAGAATTTCCCAAGATAGATGTTGTAGACAAGTCGATGAGTAAGGGGAAGACTCCTGCTGCTTTGAGATCATCCAAGACTTCAAGTTCCGAATCTCAGCTCAAATCGGTGTCGAAGAAGCGGAAGGCTTCGATTCTTGGGCCGAAAACCACAAGACGTGCTGCTGAAGCCTCATCCAGTAAGAAACGCAAAACGTCCACTACTTCCCAGAAAATCCTCAACAGAAATAGCTGCTCAGGCCCAAGCTCCGACCACATCGCCTTCGTAAACGACAATGTAGGCCTCATCGAAGACCATTTCTCCGACGTGCTAAATGGCAATCCCTTGGCCGCTCCACGGAAGAAGATAAAGACTGAAGCAAAGACTGACAGAGGTAGAACCAAGGCAATGACCAAAATGGAGGAGCCACCTTCCTCCGCAAGCTACTCTCCACCAGGAAAGAAAGACCGCAAAGCCCGAAAAAGTCGATCCCACATTCAAGGCTGCACTCGATGCTAAACATAAGGTCGACTCAGAAAGAGTGAAAGCCCGTCGAGCCTCCAGAAAGGCTGAAGAGAAGGAGAAGGAGAAGACTACGATGGTGGGACGGCCACATGTAGAGCCTCTCGCTATTGGGCCCACGGGGAAGTATGTGCGATCGCATAATTTGGCGTCGGCTTCGGCTTCGGCTTCGGATCGGCTTGAAGATTTTCTGGAGCCGCCGACGGAGTCTGGGTCGAGTGCAAGTAGTCCGAAAAATACCACAAGACGCAAGAAGAAAAGAGGGGGGTTGAGTAAGGCAGAGCTTGAAGCGAAATTGGCCGACAGCGGTAGGGGGCAAAGATCCTTTGCACGCACTCCGCCCCCTAGTTTCACGAAAATTTCGTCTCGATTCGCCTCTTTGAGTACCACCACTGTCGACACTAAGTTGAAACGGCCAAGACAGGTGTTGCCGATGCCCATCGATGTAGCTGCCACGGGACGCAAAGCCTCGTACGACGTTGGGTTCTCCGAGGTTCGAGCCATTGTGCCGCTTGACACGCCCATTCATGGTCTTCAAGATCAAGGGGGGCATAACGATACAGACAAGAGCACCAGTGATACAGGGCTGGATGCTGGGCAGTTGAGTGACGCAATTACGATGGTCAAGCTGATAGCTAGATCTTCTATGCCTACTCCTGCGATGGCACTGCGAGAACACAAGCCGAGGGGGGAATTGCTTAAGGAGTCTAATAGTAGTACTAAAGAGACTTTTGTTAGTAAGGGAGAGGGGAGCAAGAGGAGTGCTAGTTCGACAAGAGAGAAAGACAAAGGAAAAGAGGCTAGTAAGATTGATTAACAGAAGAACGGTTCTGCGTCTCCTACGACGGGAGTCAAGAAGAAAGTGCTGAAGAAGGGCAGCTTATTGTCGAAGTCGGCAGGTGCAAAGAAGACTGCTGCGAACCCGAAGGTGATGCGAAAGGGGAAGACTGAGGTGGAGAGACTGATGGAGGACTTGCAGAGTTCGGAGCGAAAGAGTGGAGGATGATGATATGATGGTCAGACGGCGGTGAGGCGACAAAGTCACAAACCAAGGCTGCCACGAAGAAGAGCGAAAAGGCTGCTCCTAAAGTAGCTGCTAAGTTTGCGGAGGTGAGCGGCCAAGAGGCTGTAAAGAAGGGGAGACCTCCGGAGAAGTAACGTCAGTCACTGCGTAGCGAGACATGTTTCGGCTGTACGTAGACAAATCTGATGCACAACAATTCTGCAGCTTTTGTTGTTCCAGTACGTTAGCCTCCGATACACAGGAAAGCGTAGCTACAGTTGCCTAGACCTACAGTACCTACCTGCCACCTTTAGGACGTAATACTTCTAAAGAAAAGATTGACTACCGTTTATCGGTCATCGGTGCGAGGTCTGCCCCTTTGAACTGCATAGCGCCCGCTTCATGTAGTAACCTCAGGAGCTATCTGCGCGTGGCCTCCTGATGAAGCCGCTAGGAGTGCGCCTCCACCTCGCGCCTTAACGTTGGCGCCCTTGTCTAGCAGTAACTTCACGATCTGCTCGTGGCCTCTTGATGAAGCTGCCTGGAGTGCGCCTCCACCTTGCGCATTGATGTCGGCGCCTTTGTCGAGCAGCAGCTTTGCGATCTGCTCGTGGCCTCTTGATGAAGCCCCCTGGAGTGCGTTGCCATAGGATCCACCCTGCGCATTGACGTCAGCGCCCTTGTCGAGCAGTAACTTCACGATCTGCTCGTGGCCTCTTAATGAAGCCCCCTGGAGTGCGTTACCAAAGTGTCCACCCTGCGCATTGACGTCAGCGCCCTTGTCGAGCAGTAACTTCACGATCTGCTCGTGGCCTCTTGATGAAGCCCCCTGGAGTGCGTTACCAAAGTGTCCACCCTGCGCATTGATGTCGGCGCCTTTGTCGAGCAGTAACTTCACGATCTGCTCGTGGCCTCTTAATGAAGCCCCCTGGAGTGCGTTACCAAAGTGTCCACCCTGCGCATTGACGTCAGCGCCCTTGTCGAGCAGTAACTTCACAATCTGCTCGTGGCCTTCTAATGAAGCCCCCTGGAGTGCGTTGCCAAAGTGTCCACCCTGCGCATTGACGTCAGCGCCCTTGTCGAGCAGTAACTTCACGATCTGCTCGTGGCCTCTTAATGAAGCCCCCTGGAGTGCGTTGCCATAGGATCCACCCTGCGCATTGGTGTCAGCGCCCTTGTCGAGCAGTAACTTCACGCTCTGCTCATGGCCTCTTAATGAAGCCCCCTGGAGTGCGTTGCCATAGTGTCCACCCTGCGCATTGACGTCAGCGCCCTTGTCTAGCAGCAACTCAGCCATCTCATAGTGCCCATAGCAAGCTGCGTACGCTAGGGAGCTTCGATTCGACCTGTCTTCCGCATTGACTATGCTTATCGTATCTTCTCCTTTTGTAAGCAGAAAGTCCTTCGCTACCTCACATAGTCCGAATCGCGCTGCCCAATGTAAACCGGTAATAGCAGGATCGCTCTTACTATACCCTCTGTACTTGTGGCCAGGGGCGAATAATACTTGCGTAGCACACGAAAGTATGCCACTATGAGCAAGTAACGTAGAAGCTGAACTAGCGACCTTAGCTTCGATGTGTCTCGCATGTTCACCACCATGTCTAGCTGCGTAATCTAGAAGTTCGTGCTGACGCAGCCTCTCTTCGAACTCAGCATCGGTGGCACAGCTACCGCTTTCAAAGACGCTGAACGATAGGTAGGTCAGGCATGTCTCCGCTAAAGGCAACTGTCCATCCGGGCTCAGCCTGGATCCGATACGCTCAAAGTATTCCTGTGTAGTGTAGTGCACAAGACGGATGATAGCGCTCTCCTGATCGACCACAACTAGCCCAGCGCAGACAGACACTATATCATCTATGTCATGTTTGTTTTCTGGATCGAGTTCTGCTTCGCCAGGCTCGACTGCTAGTGCACAGCATATCTCAGCAGTAGTGAGAGGTCGCCTCGCAAAGGTAATCCATGTTAGAACGGCCTTTGCCAATCTGTGATCGCCGGCTAGCTGGCCTTCAATCCTCTGGAGAGCGTCATCGTACGCACAATCGAGCGCAGCTGCACCTCCAGAAAGTCCAGCGAGAGTCGATTTCACCTCTTTTAACGTCCTCTTGTCCAATAGCGAGTCGGTGTGCAGGCGAGCGAGAAGGAACCTTAAAGCGCGTAAGATTGCATCGCTGCTTAGACAGAAAAATCGACTTACATGCCGTCTACAGCCTCTACTATCTTTTCGTGCACCATCTCCTGTAGCGCAGCGTTACGCTGGATGCATGCAGGCATCCGGTGTATTTGACCAGCCACGTAACACTTAATGTCCTCTTTGCTGCTCCGAACTTCCAGCCTGAGCGATTGTTCAAAATCGTCCTCAACATGTGGTACAATACGGGAGGTAGCCATCAGTCGAACGTCCGCTCTCTTTTGCAGATCATAGAGCTTGGGTAAGAGCTGGCGGCGTGTTTCGCTCTGACACTCGTCTAGCGCGTCGATGACTACATAAACGTACGGATACTGTGCGAGCACATCTCCAAGAGTGCTGTATATTTCGTCAAGTGATGGCTTAGTTCCGCGGCCAGCGTGGTTCTGATGTAATTGTTCCACAGGGCCCAGCGCTGACGGTCGACTCTGAACTAGCTGCTTGAGGATGGCTGCTAATATGCTAACAGCGTCCTGATCTGCTTCAGATTTGTAGTTGTAGTAAACATACGCAACACCGTATACCCCATTCTGCGCCGAGTTTAAAAGCTGGTCGACTGCGATAGCTGCTACCATGGTCTTGCCAGCCCCTGGAATTCCTGGGCAGAACAGAGTAGTCTTGGCCTCGTTATGCCATCGCGCCACTTCAGGTGCGTCCAGAAACCACTGACATGTCCCTTCCTGCCTGAGCTTTATGATGTCCGATTGCTGAGCGGGATAGTCGCTTGACGATACCCATTCTAGAAGAGCGCGTTGACTTGCGGTGACTTGCCCGTGCTGGACTTTGTCGACGGCAGACTGGATAGCCGATACGTGCGTGCGAATGGACTTGGTGTCATCCTTGATAGCTTGAGAGAGTTTGCTTGCACATCTAAGCTTAGTTGCAGTGTAGTGCTAGTACGGAACCTTACAAGTGATCCATTTGTAACGCGATCTCTACTAGCGTCTTCAGTCGCTCCATCCGAGCTAAAATGACGTCGACCTCTTCTTTCCTGAACTTCCATATTAATGCCTGGCCTACTTTCTTCGTGCGACCTCCATCTGTCATCTTTGCCTGCAGGCCTTCTAGCGCTTGCTTGAACTGGTCGAGCGGCCCGTTCTCGACTGCAAGGGCTTGCACCGCGCTGAACCATGGCTGGTGGCCGTGTCCCTCTTCAAGACGAAACCTCAGGTTGGTCAAGAGGTTGTGAAGATTGCTGGCTTCGATCGCGCACTGTGCACGGCCTTTAGAGGCGTCCTTGACGTCGTTCAGGTAGGAGAGGATTTTGGCTGAGAGCTGGAGAATAGCGATAACGCTGGCTGTAACACTCAGCGGATCCATGTCGCAGAGAGGTGAGACAGGACCGCAGAGTCCGAGCGAGAGGCAAGCTGAGAGCAGGGCACCGTGATAGATGAGCACTAGGCAGACGAGATTGTGGATCGCAGTGAGGCTGAGCTTGGCGCTCTGCTATGTATTGTGTTGCAGGGTAGGGTCACGCCTTATCGATAGGCTTCCTCTGAGTTGAAGGATGCCTCGCCTCACAGCCACGTAAGAACACTAGTTTAGCTTGGCCGCAGTGCACACACAAAGATCTGAGCACGCTACCACAGGCTAATTATGTATAGACAGCGTCGACAGAACGGTCGGCAGCGCTGCCACTACTTCAAATTTGATCATCGGGCAATAACATGTTTGAGAAACAGTAATTACAGAATCCCTGCGCGTTCATGAGAAGTTCATACAGTCGATGTGGCGCGACCCCGAAGGTCCGCAGGGGATAGTGTCTCGCGACACCGTGCGTCTTGCTGCGCAGTGACCGACGTTAGATTGTTGTTAGTGTCTGTTGTCGTTGTCAAACGCGAGTTTTCAATATCGAATGAGTATTATGCAACACCTATGACCCATCTCTTTAAGCTGCGGATGACTATCTAGAGCACACTCTTGGGTAAGACGACCAATACACTACCGCGTGTGCAAACATACCAAGGTCTAACATCTCACTCTGTACTGTCGTGTACCATCCTACCGTGCCGCAGATGACAGTGCTGAATCGTATGAAAGAACGCTAGACTGCAGTCAAAATGTCCACAGTGTGGAAAAGACTACCTTCAAACACGTTGCACAGTCAGTCTTGCCTATCCCCACTGTGATTTTCACATGTACGAACAGTCGCCAAAGATGCCGCCTAGCTCACAGCAATGCTCCGCCTAGCTCACGGCAATGCTCAGCATAAACCCAGATCATGCTGATTGGCGATATTACAATGCTCCTCCACACACCAACATCCTTCGTTAACATCCCGGTTGTCGGTTTCCAGATCTAGAACCATCTCGTCAGGGTGAGGGGTCACCAGAATACCATCATCATCCAGTGTGACTTTGAACCGATCAAGGCTTTTCCAAAGTTCGACAAAGGACAGGATGATAAGTCCACCGAAACGGTCAAGAGGCTCATCGATCGCCAACCCCGTCATGTCGTCCCGCAGCTGTTGGCTCGGCATATCACCCGGCTCAAGTGCATCAAGTTCGTCGCACACACGAACGTACTGCTCAGTGATAGCGACGTGTGCTGCATGTGGCTTGCCAACGAGATACGGCACGTTCTCAGGCCAGATTTGCGTTTTGTTCGGGACGTGGAACCAGGCGTACATGTCCCGAGGGAGCTTTGCAGGGTCGTCAGCGTGCAACGCAATTTGTGCGTTCAGCCATTCCTCGGCAAGTGCATTGTTCGGGATGGAAATCTTGAGCCTCTGGATTGCGTCGGTACAAGTGGCGGCTAGCGAGTGGATGAGCATGCGTAGGCCTGGCAGAGCCGATGGGTCGGTCTGCGCGTTGACGGTTTTGATTGTGGACATTTCGCAGTCCAGTGTCAGCTTTTGCAGCTTAGGCATCAAAAGGACGTGAGCAAGCGCGCTGGAGAAGTCTTTGTTTGTCGGCGGGTACGTGTCATCGAACTTCATGTCGAATTCGAGGTTACGAAAGAGACGATCTGGCCGTGTACCGTAGTACGGCGTGCCATCTTCAAATTTTTCACGATGCATGAGCTGCAACCACAAGGGACTGGCGGTCTGGTCAGTATCGCTGTCGTACTCCGCGCCCATCTCGCAGTCGTGCACTATAAAAGTGTTCTCCGCGTAGAAGATCTCCTTGCCCAAATCGTGGAATTCCTTGTTGACACAAAGTACTTCCAGCAAGACCTCGGGCGGATCCAGAGTCCACCGGTCGTAACGAGGGTTGGGATCAGTAGCTCGTGGCCGCTTGGGCTCCCAGGTACGAGGAATGAGAGAAATTCGGCACGACTCCGTTGACGAAGAAGGTATAGACGCCATCGGTGTCTTCTTGCAGTGTAACCTGCAACGGGCAAGGGTACTTCAGTACTCTGCGGAGGATCATGGACTTGATCTCGGTGGGTAATGAAGCCCAACAGTGGAACCTCGGTTCAGACAACTGCAGAAACTCGGCGAATACGACGTTCTCGTGTCCAGCAGCGAGCTTGTGCTTGTGGAGAGGATACTCTCGTTTCCGAAGAGGGTCGATATTCGTTTCCACAGCGCCGTCAGTGCCTTTTGAGTCCTTGCCTTTACCTATGACATTGTCGTCTTCAGCGTCCAGGTACGAAGCCGGTACCAGATCTGAATCAAAGGCTCCATACTGCGCGACGAGATAAGTCCTCACGCTCTCGTAGAGGAAGCAAACGGACTGATGAATCGGCGTCATAGGCCTGCTTATGGACATGTGGTGGCCTAAATACTTCGTCATGACAGGAAAGGTTTGGCGAACCGCAAGCAGGATCTGGTCTTCAGTTGCGGTCCGATCGGGGAAGGTCATGATGCCGAGGATGCTGATTTGTTGAGCGTTCAGAGAAGGGAGGGTGTCGTTGCAGAGTGCTTTATGAACGAGGTGTCCCAGCACCGAATTAGGATCGCAAAGCTCCTTCTCGAGCATGCCTCCGGCTGTGATGCCAGGAAAAACTGAGCGTAATCCTGCTTCGGTAAGGTGGCTTTTGCGGGGCAAGGCGACGTTTGAAGTCGCTGTGGGCGCCATTTCCTTCTGTGATGACTTTGTCAGCTAAAGCAATGCATGAGAAAGGAGTTTAAGGCTGTTGTTACCACGATAGCTAGGGTAGTGAGGTGGGGGTGCCAAGAGCACGCTCGGAGGTGGATAGTAAACGTTGAGTTGTAATCAGGGCAAAGCTTGACAAGTACGCGGTTGCGTTATTGCAGAACAAATAACAAGCGTGGTTGATCGCGGAGAGTTCGGAAAAACCTGCAACGTGCTTCTACTGGGAAAGCAATGTATGGCCCCTGGATCGTATGAAGAAGACAACAGACTCGATGCGTCAAGTAGGCTGCGAAGACAGAATACCGCAGCATGACCACCAAGTGCGCACATATTACATGCGCATTCCAGTACTTTCACCACGGCGGCAGCTATTATATGCACTTGATAGCGCAGCTACTCCAAAGAAGCAGTTAGTATTGCTGCAGGGGTCTTTCAAGCAGCAACATGAGTGCTCGTGGCCCAGGCGTGGTACTTATTTCACTCTGTAAGCCTAGTCGATCTGGCTGTATCTACTCGAGTTGCTTGGTAGATCAATAGTGGCTGTTGTGGCGAAGTTGGACGGTTGTTCCAAATTATCCCTGCACAGACCTTTGTCGTCTAGCAAATGCGAACGTGGCTAGAATTGGCATGCCAAATTGAAGAAATTTGTGGCAGGTCTGCGTGATTAGCGGCTCGGAAAATGTGGGTCGAAGGGCGCTGTACCTGCTTGATGGCCCCTGTCGAACGCATACTGATATTATGTAGCCTTTCGGTTCGATGGAAAATCGAGATGCTGTCGGGTGGGAAACGAGAGTACTATGGCCGTAGAAGTCGTTCACTCCGAAAGTGTTGCATATAAAATGCAGAATCCGAGCTCTCCATTCGTGCAGTACCGCAGCATACAGCAATTGGAGGAGAACACCAACGATCGAAAAAGTAGAACAAGATGCCTGAGTACTACCATCCGCAGGATGAGTCCATCCGGCCGCGAACCGCGCAGGGGGGTCAAGCTGTAGGCGTCTACAACGTCAACCAGTCAGTCGGCGACGGTAGCATGGGCGCAGCATGTGAGAACGTACCTACCGAAATCGATTCCCCTTACGCCAGCCATCTCAAATCTGAGCATGTGCCTACCGTGAACGATTCCGCCTATTCCGACCCCCAGCATGCCCATGACGGTCATTTCCTCGTGGATGCGCACACCGGGAAACGCCACCCCTACTTCAAAAACAGCCAGGGCGCCATTCCAAGTGCGGTCGTACCCGTGCGGTTCCCAATGCAGGTAAAAAAGATACTGGCATGAGTGCGTACAAATGCTAATTGTCGTCCAGGATACACCGTTTATGAGCAATGCTGCCGCGACCTTCACCGGAAGTGGGGCTCCAATTGCGCCCGCACAGGTACGCAACTACCAAGAAGAGGTGATAAGTATGAAGCCGCAGCTAAATGTATACAGGAGCTGCTTTTCAAGGGCGGCCCGTTCCTGGCGGGTCTATTCGAACGTCTCCGCACGCCTGGTCATTCGGTGTCGTATACACATTGTCAACAAGACGCTCAGGACTTGATCGACCCGTCGCACGTAGAAAATGTCGCCTAGACGCCGCCAGCACCCGTTCAATGCTTCAAGTCCCCATTGATAAGGCCCTACACGTTTGAGCGCCGGTACGAGGAGAAGGCAGAGGCCAGAACGCGCGGTTCTCATCTTTCGCGTCCACCTCTTGTTACATGACCGCCGGGTAGTGTTTGCGCCTGGCTCTCTTGAAATAGTAGACGCTGTACCTCACCAAGAGCCAGATATCGTCTGTAGACTAGCATGAATGCCGAATCTAAACCTGCCTCCTGAATGTAGCGTGCTGAGAAAATGCTTCCGCTTTGTGGTTGCTATCATCGTGAATCTAGTATAAGTCACATACAGTGATGACTCCATGTTTTTCCACGAGGTCCAAACGGCGGCTTTCGCAAAATCGACATGCTCGTACAACCGAGTTCTGTATGCTTGGAAATATCCGTATCTGCTGTGGAGCTGGATCCAGATATAACCTCCGAGGCAACAGATCAGATTGGCTGGTGCAGAATAATCTGCTTGGTTTCCATGTCGCACGGCGTGGGTTGACGTACGTGATGATAACATTCACCTGCAGTCGCACCCGCTTCTTTTTCTGCCAAACCCCCGCAGACACACGCCGGACCCCACACTCAACGCAGCAGCCCATCAGTATTTCGAGAGCGTTTCGACTCCGATTTGCGACTTCAGCATCAAGACCTTCTCAAATGGCTCCGCACCAGTCTGTGAAGGAGCAGGCCGCCACAATCATGATGATCATGTTCATCATCTTCGGCATCTTTGGTATCGGCCCCGGCCCTTTCTTGTCGGCTAGCATCAATTTCGAGTTGCCAATAACGGCCGCGGTCCTGGATCCGGTCGTTGTCTCCTCAAGCTCGGTATGTTGCTGCGTTAGACTCTGATTAAGTAGAGAGCTGATTGGGTGCAGCGCGTGTCCAAGGGTGCGTACCATCTCTTGCCGGCGCCGAAGTGTACCGCCCTGCCATTGTCGCCTCAGTCTGTGAGTTTAAGCATGGCGGACTGATGCCTTTCGAGGCTAACATAAGCAGAAGCAGCACACTCCATCTCACAAGCCCATGGCGGCCATGAGGGCCACGCCTACCCCCAGCCACCTCATTGTGACCGTCATGCATATCCGGACGCAGTCTTCGACGACATTTGCGCCTGCAGCAACCCCGAACTCCGATATACTGGCAACTGATGTCAGGGTTCCTGTCCAGCATGGCGTTGTCGATGACCGAATGGCCCCACGCTCCTCAGAGAGGAGCGAGACAATCCGACCCAGTCCCGACGAGCTATATCGTGAAGCTGCCGCTCTCACGCCGCACCTTTCCCCTGTTGCGCTATTTGGTCGAGAGCAGATCGAACAATGGCGTGAGCAGGTCTACCTCGACACGCAGCCGCAAGTAGAACGAAATAGACCGCATCAAGATCAACATCTGCAGCGAGGACAACAAGTTCGCGGGCGTAGACAACAGGATCGCCAGCATATACAGCAGGATCGCCAGCGTAGACAACAAGACCGGCAACATGGACAACAAGATCGGCAGCGTAGACGACAAGATCCACGGAGTAGACTACAAGAGCGGCGCCGTGACCACCGAGGTTTGAGGCAAGCACTGCATGAAGCAGAGCATGCTGTCGCGAGGCTTCGACGCCGCGACCACCGAGGTTTGAGGCAAGCACTGTATGAAGCAGAGCATGCTATCTCGAGGCTTCGACGCCGTGACTACCGGGGTTTGAGGCAAGCACTGCATGAAGCAGAGCGTGCTATCTCGAGGCTTCGACACCGTGACTACCGGAGTTTGCGGCAAGCACTGCACGAAGCAGAGCGTGCTATCGCGAGGCTTCGACGCCGTTACGAAGACATCCGCTTCGAAGGCGACCGCACGGTAAATCTTCGTCGCGGCTATTCAGCATCCAACCGCCCCAGGGCGAGTCGAGCACGGCAGGAACAGCAAGCCGCGACCGTCTACATGTCTTCTGCCGCAAATGACTTTTTGCCAGCAATACCACATCGTAGTTCCCGGACGCTTCCGACCTCCAATGGCAACCAAGCCGGCCAGCGTCGCCAGGAACCACCGATGGGGGTACTATTGCTTTGGCCGTTGGAGAGCATAGAAGCCCCCCCTTCGAGACAATGTCGACGTCACGGCGACGGTGACGGTCGAATCTAAGCGCAAAGGCCCTTCGACCGAAGATGGCGAAACATGAAGAGGCGTCGGTTTAGGTAGATACAACCGCAACCCAATCCTTGACGTGAGGAGCTTTCCCATCGTAAATGTCGAATGTGGCAGCATGGTGCTGGAAGAGAGGGTCTGGTAGATAGCTCTGACGTCTAGAACTTGGTCGATGTCACTATCGTGATGGCGGTATCTTTCGACTTGAGGGAAAGCACGCCCACAAATACAACATGTCTCCAATTGTGCTCTCCTTGCGTGCCATCTCTTGTGCTTCTCCATACGGTGAAGATTTCCATCTGTAACCTGACTTCTCTCGCAATTTGACATCGCAGCTTTCTGGGCCGTCCCGCGGATTGAGAGTCCAGCTGTATGACATAAGGCACGATGTGAAGTACCACTCCTGCAATATCAAATTTTTGAGTCCTCTTAGCAGATGGACAGAGCGCAGGCCCATTAACACGCACGACGCGGTGCAGAACGGTCCACACACACACCCTTGCACCGCACCACTACCAGATCACAAACGGGAGATCTCTTCCACGCAAGAGGTGATCGTCGAGAAGATGGGTTGGTTCGTCGCTCCACGTCATCGCCCTCAGCCCTCTTATGTTGACAAGTATAGATGGCACGCAGAGACTCAACCGCTGGTGCAAAGCTGAGGCGTATGAGGTCCTGTGGCAATACGGCGGAAGACCAGGCTGAGGTTTCATGTCCGTCTGTCGCCACGCAGCCGACCGAGTTGATCTTCGCCACCGCAGCCACTCCACCGGCTGACCATCCACGTCTCTACGGCCTCAAAGCTGGACAATTTCTTGCTTCTCCAAAGTCCCGAGACTCGCAGGTGAGAGTTCTACGCTCAATCGTTTGATCTGGCTGACAGGCGCAGAACGCAAAGCCGCTTTTTTTTTAAGCAAACAGCGTGCCTAGATCGACAACTCGTGGACTCCAACGAACGCGATGCCGACAACACACAAGCCCAGCAGGAAGCTCCTCGGAAGTCGAACGGCCTGAAAGTCTCCATGAGTCGACTTCACCCGGCTCCCAGCAGATATCTCGGCGGGCTCCATGTGCGAAAAATTCGAACCACGCCCGACACACTTTCGTCCACAACGACTTTGTAGGCGACAGAAGGCGCCACTGTCTCTGAGAAAGGCCTTGTTGAGGTGCAAGAAACCCAGAAGCAGCTCTGTTTAAAGAGCGGGGATGTTGGTACGCGCATGACACCTTTTCTTTCTGCAGTAATAGTGGGGCCTCTTGGGATTGGGGTCAACCTTGTGGCTCTGGCGAAGATGCGCATGAGTGGTGAGTAGTCTCGTGTAGAGGCCGGCCCTTTGCCCTACCCCGAATGCAATCTCGTGGTATGTATTGCCTCGCAAGCGTGGGGGTGGATACGAGGGTTTCTGGCGTGTCGTAATGCCAACGCTCTCGGAAAACGGACACGACGATGGCACGACGATAAAGGTCATATAAGTAAACCATCCCACAAAGACCACCCGATACGCCAAGGTCTGTTCGGCTCCGGCTGCTGCAGTATCGCGAGCTATTGATATCGCGTTAAGGGCCGTTCCGAACCCGCCGATACGCTCAGTATGCGGAGCGCGCGTTTCCATAGGATCTGATGAGCCACAAAATCTCGAAATGTCTTCTTACATGTCGTCCAAAATCTCTAGAGACGGTGTTTTCCCCAGAAAGCAAACCATACGCTTGGGCCACCATACCGACGGAAGCCCTTCTTCACCACCCAAAGGAGGAACGAGATATCTTGCAATCAGCCGAAGAGTGCAGTGGAAGACGGTAAAACAACCGTAACGTAACCACGTATGTACGAAGGATAAAGGCCGTTTCGATTGTGCGATGTATGACGGAAAGACGGGCAGTACAACGTAAGCGTCCCTGATACAGAGAAACATACCGGTTCAAGAGCAGCGCGAAGTTACTAGCGTAAAGACAACTAGAAGCGCAACGTTGGCTAGAAAGAGGTGTGCGGAGGAGGATGAGACGACGAAGACCGAATAACGCAAGAGCTTCTCCGTGAAGAGCCTGGCAGCGTTCAAGTTTCACGTAGAGACCCAAGGGGTTTCCAAAGTGCGGGGCAAAGTCGGCTTGCGTAATTTTGAAAGCGGAGCTCAGGAGAGCGCAGATGGACAAGACGGAAAAAGTCCGCCGGATTGGGTTCGGTGTTGTCCAGGAAAATGCGAACGGCTCGGCAACTTTTGATCGCAAGTGCTGGTGTTGCTAAAGGTTGTCCATTTTCGACGATGGCCAACGAGTTGATCCAACCTTGAACCAATCCAACGCTGAGTTGATCGACAACGGTTGTCATCTGAAGCCGAAGGGACACTGGCTTGCACGAGGTCCAGAGTGCGGACTCATCTTGATCAGCGCGAAACCAGACACACCATAGTGGAACCTTGCTGTCCACATCCGGCACGAGAGTAGGGATGCACCGAGTGCCGTTGAGACATGCGCCCGACACCCTGTCACCAACCTTTGAGCTGCGCAACATGCCAGACGCGGAGCCACTCTGAAAGGTACTTTTGGCACGCACTGTGTGTAAGACCTCTGAAGTGACGGGCTTGAATCGGCGTATCGGAGACTCATCTTATGCAGCTCGGACCCTCAACAAGATTGCCGGAAAGTAGGACGGCGCAACCGCGATGCACAGTTGGCATTGTGTTCGGATTCTCCCTTAGTCGTTATACCTGACGGCACGGAACGATTGGGCGTTGACCATCGTCGCTAGGTGTCATGCGAGGCGGCAACACAATGTCATCGCTACCGCCGCTGCCGGGACCGCTGTTGACCTTTGCGAGTTTCTCCTCCGACCAGTTCTGAGGACTAGGAAGGTGCGATCCAGCGTTGTCGCTATGTATCGTATGGCCGAGCCAGAGTAGCATCTCACCTGCAAGCTATTAGCGGCGGCGTCTTTGATGCATGTCCCGCTTGCGAGCCGCAGTAGGCCGGCGCGCGGTTGGTCCAAGAGAGAGATGCTGCGCTATACACTACTGTCAGCTGGCGGAAACAGGCGCGTAGTCCGCTTCGAGCTATCGGTCAAGGCACGGGGATGCCAGCTAGACGGCGGCTGCCCGTCGATGTGGCGCCCGCAACGGAGAACTGGGGTCTGCAGCCGCATCAACTAGCATTGTGACGAGGAATAGTAAGAGAACAGGAGCAGATGTCGCCTAGAAGTCAAACACGAGCCTCCTCGCGCCAAAGATTTCGTCGCTGTTTACGACGCCGCCGCAAGACACTTACCGGCACAGCGACAACGCCAGCCTTGTCCAGATGTCGAGATCTCCTTCATATTGCTGCTGTTGACATGGTGGGAAGCCTAGAGTCTCGCCGACCGCATAGATATCGGCGACGGTCAAGGTTGAGTGTGGAGGCGCCCAGAAGAGAAGCGGAAGATAGTCTTCGAGTTCAGGCGCAGTCATCGGCGCTACTGGGCGGCTTCACCCTCCAGATGCTAACCCCGCAAAGCTGTCTCCAAAGACTCGGTGACCCAAGCAGCTGATGGAGCTAGGAGGACGTTGGCAGTCCATAGAAGCGCAAATCCCCGAGGATTCCCTCGCCCAAGTAGTAGCACAGGCACGGACCATATCGAGGGTCGAACAGAACTATCACTCCAACTACCTGGACGCTATTCAGTACACCTAGTCTAGCCGGTTTAGTGGGTAAGTCAAATTGCCGGCTGCGATAGCACTCAAGGCATTCTAGTCTTGCGGATACGTGAGGCTTGAGATGGAAGGCAGGGGAGACGTCGTGGAAGCGACGACTCGGCTACGTGCTGAGTCAGCCCGTCAACCTTCCGCTGTCTCTACGATGCGACGCGACTGTCGGTCATGGAGATTTACGGTCGTAACGAGTTAGCATACGCTTGAGTCACAAAGTGGCAAAGTACTCAAAGATTCAGACGTCTATACGATGGTACTCGACGTCTACCCATCCGAGCGACGGTACAGCTAGGTCGTTCGCTTTGCCCGGCACAATATAGACCAGGACTCATGCAAAGCTAACAAAACTGCACCATAACGAAGACCAACCGGGTTGTTATGGTGGACTAGTCAATTTTGCAGGACTGAAATCGTTTGGAGGATTCGTTGGATCATTGTTCAAGCGCTGGCACATGACCCAGACCTCATGCCGCTTCGACAGCACATGAATCTAACATTTCCTAAAACAAAGTGCTACATTGCACGATTGTGCATACATGCTCCCATACTATACATGTTTCTATGTTTACAATCAACTCCCCGCCTGCCAATTTACATCTTGCCACCGGTGAGCGCCTCAGCAACCTTTCTAACCCTCTCTTTGGCGAGCCCAACACCCTCTCCACCCTTGAGCTTCTGCAGCTTATCACCAACACCTTCAGGCATTGGTCCATCCCAGGGGCTCAAGCCCGACGCCGTTGTGCTGATCGCTCCCTTGTTGTCCCAGCGCACCGGGTTTTCCTCGGTGCCAAATGCTTTCTCGATGGCCTCATCCAACTGCTCCTCATTTATGATGAACTCTCTCGCATTGGTATAGAGATCATGTACTCGTTGCTGACGTACGGCATCTTGCTTGGCTAAGCGCTTTTCGTAGCCCTTTCGGCGGGCCTTCACGATGGTTTCGCGCGGGGTCCGATGCAGGCTATCGGTGAGGAAGTCGCGTATTCCCTTCTGGATTGATGTTTGCGTGAGGACATCCACAGTCCGGGGAGGTGCCATGGCGAGGGCACGTCGCTCTGCGCTGTTCTTCTGTATGCTTGCCAGATCGGCGGCCTCGGTCGTGGTCTTCCGCTCATACAACTCCTTTACACCCTGACTGAGCGCCTCTTTCCGTGCCTTTGCCAGTCTTTGCTTGTAGAGTCTGTAGTCGGCATCCTGGCTGTATGGACCTGGGACCTTGACCTTCACAGGGTCTTGTGTCGCACGGGCGATAAACTCGTCGTAGTACTCGTCGACCGTCTCGAACTCTTCTTTGAGCAACTTCGACCGCGTCTTGAAGACATCGCGAGGGACGGGGAGATGGCCCTTGATATCGGGCTTGCGAGGAAATGTCGGCTGCACTGGCGCCGGCACTTCGATGTAGTTGGGAGACTCGGGGCCCAGGGCTAGCGACGGGGCAGTCGACGAGAAGGGGCGGACAGCATGTAGGCAATTGATTGGGGCTTTAATGGAGCCCGAAGCCCTCGGGAAGCGGACAGGTATTCGGGGCGGCATCGCTTGTCTGAAGTGATGCGGAGACGGAGGTGGTGACCAGTCGCCGGTGCTTCGAAAAGTGAGTGCCAAGCCGCTACGCTTGGACCCTCGAAAAGTTCCCAAAATTTCAAAAGTCCCACACCTCGTCCTCGACCTGCGCAACCTCGACAAACTTTTTCCTTTGCGCCCGGCTTCCTCCCCCACCACAAAGTCGACAAGATGGGTACTCACAAGAAGGAAGCGAACCGCAAGGAGCGGCAAGGCAAGACGGGCGATGGCATGGCCAACGTAAGTTGATTTCTCCGCCCCGCAAATCTCGGTCAGGACTGACAGATGCGCCCAGGTCAAAACCAAGGGCGAGAACTTCTACCGCGATGCCAAAAAGGTCAAGGTGATCAAGCGCCTGACTGGTGGACTCGCACGACACAATGCAGCTGGAGACATTACGCAAGCCGCCATCTTTCAGTCCCGAGAGGCGCCCATTGCCCGCGTCGAGCCCAATCGCAAGTGGTTCAACAACACTCGCGTTATCAGCCAAGACGCGCTGGAGTCGTTCCGCTCAGCGGTGCAGGCGCAAGCTTCAGACCCGACCTCGTACCTTCTCAAACGAAACAAGCTCCCAATGAGCCTGATCGAGGAGACGAAAAATGTACATGGCATCAAACAGCACCAGGCCAAGATCGCGGTCGAGAGCCAGCCCTTCAAGGACACGTTTGGCCCCAAGGCGCAGAGGAAGAGGCCAAAGCTCGACTTTGATTCGATTGAGACCCTCGCAGGCCGAACAGACGACATGCACGACACGTACCTGGACCGCTTGGAGCAGGCCCAGCTCCTGTCAGGCAACTCAGCAGCCGAGTTGGAGAATCCCACCGGAACACTTACAGCGGCGCGTGAGGCCATCTTCTCCAAGGGCACTTCCAAGCGCATATGGAACGAGCTCTACAAGGTCATCGACGCCTCGGACGTTATTCTCCACGTTATCGACGCACGGGACCCCATAGGAACCAGGTGTAACTCTGTCGAGAAATATCTACGAACCGAGGCACCCCACAAGCATCTCGTGTTCGTGCTAAACAAGGTGGATCTTGTGCCATCTAGAGTCGCTGTAAGTCTATATCCCCCATCTACTGGGGCCCGTGGAATTTTTCACGGTTGCCTACCGACCCATCGATAAGTCAAGGTTCATTCCTTCCCTATGGATCGATCCTGTTACATCTTTGGAAGATTAAATATGACTCGCTCTCCCGCGGCCGTTATGGCTGTGGGTAGACGAGCTGCCGTCTTGGTGGCAAGTCGCCAGAGTCTAGTGTTCCGTTTGAGTTGAGCGCCGCCTCTGCTTTGCAGCTCCGTGGTGGCTCTCTTAGTAACGTTTCACACATCTTCCCAGAGACACTGTTGTTCACTATTATTCGGACTCAGACTAATGTTTCTAGGCTGCATGGGTCAGGCATCTGTCCAAGGAGTTTCCCACACTCGCTTTCCACGCGTCGATCAACAACAGCTTCGGCAAGGGATCACTGATCTCTCTGCTGCGACAGTTCAGCGCTTTGCATTCGGATCGTAAGCAAATCTCTGTCGGTCTCATTGGATACCCGAATGTGGGCAAATCCTCAATCGTCAACACCCTTCGCAAGAAGAAGGTATGCACCGTCGCACCTATCGCTGGTGAAACCAAAGGTAAGCAGTCGTCCGATTCACTCCCAATCTTCGCCTTTGACTGACGGTGTTTCAGTGTGGCAATATATCACGTTGATGAAGCGGATATATATGATCGACTGCCCTGGAATTGTGCCACCCAATCAGCAAGATAGCGACGAGGAGCTTCTGCTGAGAGGTAGCATCCGAGTAGAAAACGTCGAGTGGCCTGCCCAGTACGTCGAAGCCGTGCTCCGCCGCGTTGAACCCAAACACCTGCAACGCACCTACGAGGTTAGCGGCTATAAAGATTCAACAGGCTTCCTCGAGCAACTCTGCGTGAGGAAAGGAAGGCTGCTCAAGGGCGGCGAGCCTGATCTTGATTCCGTCGCCCGGATCGTCCTTAACGATTGGATAAGAGGAAAGGTTCCTTGGTTCACGCCACTTCCGGCAAAGGAGGGTGGAACTGACGGTCCGGTTCAGCGTCTCGGTGGTCGTGAGGGCAAGCTGGGCGAGATGCCTCGTAAGAGAAAGAGGGGAAGCGAGGTCGCCGAGAGTGTTGCCGCTACAAACGACACTAGCAACGCTGACATGGAAGATGAAGACGATGACGATGACGATGACGATGAGTTTTCTGGCTTCGGAGAGGGTGGCGGTCTAGAGCTAGACGCTGATGACAGCGAGGACGATGAGGAGGAGAACGCGGAGGACGTAGAAGTGGACGTCGACGCAAAAACTCTCGTTGCAAGCGACGATGCAAGCGAAGATGATAAGGATGTGGACGAGGAAGTTGCGGCAATATCAGCAGCCCTTACAAAGGCGAAGAAGCGTCGGCGGAAAGAGTAGCCAGTCATGACAGCAATGATACCCACGGCACGTTTATAATGAGCCCACGAACAACGCTCCGATTTCACGCACGGGAAACAATGTGATTCACCTCGAGCTTCTGATTCGAGTCGCCAACCAGGCCCTCCTAGCTTCCATCTCGGCATCGTAACCGTACGCCCAAGATGCAGTCAATGGGTCGCTCCACTGATTTGGGCTTTTTTCAAATGTCTTTTCGTCGACCTCCGCCTTCATGGCCACATCTCTCGCCCTTTGCTCCGGGCCGTCAGCGAAATGCCACAACTTCCCATTAACTAGACTGGCTTCCTGCATTTGCCCCGTTCGCAGTATCCGCACGTGCTGAAACACCATCAAAGCTTCTGAAATCTGCGATGGGGAGCCGATAAGGGACAAGATCTCAGCGAGCGCAGCGCCATCTTCTACAGCCATTGCCGCACCCTCGCTCATGTATGGAACCATTGCATGGGCTGCGTCGCCTACGATTAACAATTTCCCGGACGAGGAGATCCACCTGCGTAAGGGCTTGCCAGATAGGAGTGGCCATTTCAGTGTTGTACGAATCATGTTGATGACTTTGACGAGGCGTGGATCCCAGTCTTTGAAGTGCTGCTTCATATCTTCAATGACATTTATCTGCGTCCAAGTTGCGGGGTCGGAGTCTTCTGGGTGCGAGAGCACCATGTTGAAGGACTTATTGTTCGCGATGGTGTAGGTCATTACGTGGCGCTCGTCGCCAACCCTGCCATTAAGGTCAATAACATATCACAACACCCCACAATGTTTAGCAAGGCCGACGTACCAAAGATTCTGCCCCGGACTCTCAAGCAGCCACTCCACATCCGGATCTCCTCTCATCAACTCCACATCAACCATCGCTCTATAAGCAGCAAACCCAGGCATCTCAGGCAGTTGATCCTCACCGTCCAATACTACCTTGCGCGCCTTGGAGTGTATGCCATCAGCAGCGACCACCAAATCCGCCTCATGCACCTCCCTATTCTCCAGCACCACCTTGGCGCCCTCCTCATCGTACGTCTTCACCCCCGACCCGAGCCTTACATCAACCCCCAATTCCACAGCACGCTTGAACATCGAAATCTGCAAGCCCGCCCGATGCACAACGTAATACGGCGCCCCGTACCTCTCACTGAACCCTGGTCTTAACCTCGTCGATCCAATTACTTTGCCATCTTCCCAACGTCGCATGCGAATCGCTTCTGGCTCGGTCGCTAGCTCTTGCAGATACGGCCCGAGTCCCCATGAGAGCAACAAGCGGCTCGAATTGGGTGGGATCTGAATTCCTGCGCCTACTTCGTCTAGTGAGGCGGCTTTTTCGAAGACGGTGATGGCGTGGCCGCGTATGCGGAGCGCTATGGCTGTTGCTAGGCCGCCAAGGCCGGCGCCGGAGATTATGATGTTGAGAGGAGTGCAGGTTTGTGATGGAGGAGATTCGGATGGGGTGGGTTCAGGTGTCAGAGGTGGAGGTGGGATTGGGAGCGAGGTGAGGCGGTTGAGGAAGTTTAGGGAGTTGGATGGGTAGGACGTTTCCTGTGATATCGATGAGTATTGTACTGTGATGAGCGGAATTACACACCTGCAGCCCTGCATGGCCTTTTTCTCTCAACAGCGATTCCACATGCCTTCTGCATTTCTCAATCTTATCGGTTTGATCACACATGCTTGCACCCAGAAGAAACTTTAACAAGCAGCCCAAATCACGGCACCCGAAGAGCTATCAAGTGCGGATAAATAGTGTGACTCTCGAGATCTTTAGCACGCACTTTGAGAGCAAAGACGCAGTAGCGTACAACGGCCACAGTCCAATTACAGTATGGGTAGACGTCACACAACGAATCACATATTTCGTCCTGTTGTTCTCTGTGCTTTCCGCGAGTGGGGATGCGCGTTTGGTCACAGATCCCGCTCCGTAATGCACGATAGGGGGGGCAGCGGGGTGTGATGCATGGGGTTGCGGGGAACCGATCGGCTTGTCACCACAGCGGAGGTCGAGACCGCACCTCCGTTGCGGGCCGAAGCTGGTACGATGAATGTTATGTCGTTCGGCAGACATGCTTGATCGCAACTCGTATACGCCACGATCGAACAAAAAGCGGAAAAGAGGCCAGCGCCTCAGTAACACCAGTTTAAACTAGCACCATCAACCACGCCATCAGCCATCAGCCATCGACCACAATTCACAAACAATTACGATCACACCACCACCATGAAGCTTGAAACGATCGACGACATCATAACCGGGGCCTCGACTCACAACGCCGTCCCCCTCTGGCCCCAAATGGTGAAGTTCAACCCACCTCAACCTGATCCGAAGTGTGTACCGCATATGTGGCGTTATGAGGAGGTGCGGCCGTATCTCGTAAGAGCGGGGGAGTTGGTCAAGGAGAAGGACGCAGAGAGGAGGGTGTTGATGTTGGTAAATCCTGCGCGAGGTAAGTGTTGCTTTCACGCTCGGGTTGGTTTTAGGGGAGAGAGAAGTGGTAGGTGGTTGACATTTGGATAGAGGGACCGTATACTACCGATACACTGTACGCGGGGTTACAGCTCGTCATGCCAAACGAAACAGCTCCGGCACATCGGCATACAGCCTTCGCCATACGGTTTGTGATTGAAGGCTCGGGCGGGTTTACTGCTGTACATGGGAAACGCATCAAAATGAACCGTGGCGACGTTATTCTCACGCCGACTTGGAACTGGCATGATCATGGAAAGGACGGGTCCGGGCCGATGATCTGGCTCGATGCGTTGGACTTGCCGCTTTTTCAGTTCTTCCCTGTGCATTTTGTGGAGCATTTTAAGGAGAATAGGTATCCGGCTGAAGATGTAGGCGCAGAAGAGTGTGAGATTGTGTTTCCTTGGGTGGAGATGAAAGATGCGTTGGATGTGAAGGGAAAGAAGGGGTCGGATTGGGTAGGGATTGAGTATCGGAAGAGGAATGGGGAGTATGGTGAGTGTTATCTTCCTATCATATCTGTAAAGTCGGAGTGCTAACAAGTACTAGTCAGCAATACTCTCAGTCCCTCTGCCGAGCGTATCTCTGCCGGAAGGGCTTCGCAAAAGCGTCGAGAGACCACGTCTTGTGTCTATCACGTCATATCCGGACGCGGTAAATCCATCATCAATGACGAGGTCTTTGAGTGGAAAGATGGAGATACGTTCTGTGTTCCTTCGTGGTATGGGTATCAGCATTTTGCCGAGCAGGAGACGGTGTATCTATATCGGTTTGATGATAAGCCTATGGTTCAGGCTTTGGGTTTTTATAGGTGGGAGGGTATGGATACCGAGATGCTTGTAAATTAGGGTAGTAGAAAGAAGTAGGGTGGAGTGATACCACAAGCAAGAAATAGTGATGGTCTTTTGCATTTCAGTTAACATCTTTGGATATATTGTCTTGCTATATACCTTCTACCGGTGCATGCTGGTGGCATGCTGACCTCAAGCACGACTACGTCCACTTACCCGTGCCCTCAAACTTATAAGAAGCATCACTGAAGGGCCATCCAACGACTTGGAGGTTGAACCGTGAACCCGCCTCAATCTCCTTGGCGTGCGCCTTGAGCTCATCCACGTCCCAGTTTGCCCAGAGAAACTTGCCCTTGAGGAAACGTGCCTCGGTGCTCGCAAGCCAGACACTAAAGCTCGCTGGTAGAGACACTGCAAAGAGTCGGTTTAGAAGTTTTCTCTCTGAACATATTGGCACTCCACTTACCATGATCTTCATAGCCAATTGCCTCAATGCCTCCGGCTTCCTTGTTCATCGCAGTGTCCACGACGCCAGGCTGAATATGGAAGATGTTCAGCTCCGGATTCCCAGCAGCCACAGATTCCCACAGTCGAAATATCGCCATTTTGGCGACCGAGTAGCAGCCACCCATGGCACCGAAACTCATATGTGCGGCATTGGAATTGACATCAATCGCGACAGCGTCTGGCACCGCATGCTGAAGAAAGGCCTGCGCCACCCACAATGAACCTTTAAGGTTGTGGTCAACGGCATTGAGAAATTTCTCGCCATCTACTTCCTTGATGGATTCCATAGGTCCGAGTGTAGCAGCTCCGCTGATCAGAACGTGGAGTTTGCCGTTGCCGACAATCTCGGCGAAGGCTGCGTCGACCGCCAACTTGTCTCTGGTATCAGCAGACACCGCGATGACGTCGACGCTGGGGAATTTGTTCGCGATGGAGGCTTTGGTGTCGAGGAGGGGTTGCTCTCTGCGTCCAATGAGACCGATCCGGGAAGCGCCTGCTTCGGCGAAGTAACGGGCTGTCTCCGCGCCGATGCCAGTACCTCCCCCTGTTACGATGACCGTCTTTCCTGTGGCACGAAGCTCAGCGCGAGTGGGGGATAGGGTTGGGTAGGTGTTGTCGCGCCAGATTGCGGTCGGAGATGGGAAGGGAGGCGCCATGTTGGTTGTGTGATGGGTGGAAGTTGGACAAGGAGGACGGTTTGGTTACTTGATGAGGCATTGTTTTGAGCCAGCAGTGTCTGTATACTTATATGGTTCGCTTTACAATCTTGATCCGGCGGAGTTGTGCAATTCGCAAAAGGCCGCAGGCTGATCGCACGCAAGGCAGCAAGAAGCAGTAGAAACAGCCGAGTCCATTGTCGAGAACAGAATCTGTATGGTCGTAAATTGTGGTGGTGGGTCGCACAAACTGATTACCATGCGTCGTTAATAAGACGTTCCGCCCATGTTATACCAGGGGGGCTCATGAACGGGCTGCCCGTCCCAATCCCGCTAAAAGAATTGTATGAGAGGTGTTGCCTGCGGACATCAGATGTCGCTTTACAGCCAAGCTGACTAGGGGGAGGGGCAAACCCGCACATGAGGCCTCCCTTGTCGTTCAGCCTTCGTACAAACTGTTCCGTCCGGTGCTAGGCCCAAATGGGAAGCGGCTGCTGACAAACGCAGAGAAAGGACCATTTTCAACATCAACAGTGCCCGTTACAAACGGTCATCACCTTCACTTCCCAATAATCGTTCAATAGTCCGGTCTTCACGGCGGTCTAATTTGAAATGTCTGAAGGAGATGTGCAATCCGTTCTGCGGTGCGTGCAGTGCCGCAAACCGTTCGACAAGCGTGAGTGGCGTCTCCCTGATACCGCAACGGCGAGCTTGTGCTGACAGTCCGGCCTTCCAGAATCTACACTGAAGCGACATGGCTACTACTGTCGATCCCGAAAGGTCGGTAGCACCATTAGGGCTCGATCTTGCATCACTTGTGCCAAGGGGAAGGCCAAGTGCGACAACAAGCGGCCTGAATGCTCGAGGTGCAACTCCAAAGGCAGTCAATGCCGTTATCCAGCCGATTCGCGAAAAGATGCAGAATCAAGAGCTCAGAGCAATAATTCGCCAACTAGATGGCAGAGGATGGCGCCTCCATCCGGGGCCAATGCCCCTGTCGAGTTACGCCAAAAACCAAGTCACGATGATGACCTGTTGCTCAACAGTGTGCTCAATATGCCGTTCGAGGATCATGGAGAAGATCCCCTTAACTGGAATGATCCAGAGATTGACTTTACCGACTTTTTGAATGCACAAACAATGATTGAGAACGTCGATTATTCTTATTCAGCGGCATCGTTGGTCCGCCACTCCACGCCTCTGATCTACCAGACCATCCCAGCACAGCAAGATCTTGTTTCATCCAGAGTATCGATACCACCTACGCCGTCAACGTACAGCCATCGATCGCTCATCTTGCGCACAAACACAATGACTGGGGCGAACAAATCCGCGAATCTCATACTCGGCGCCCTGAAGTCTTACCCCCAGATGATGCTTAAAAACAATACCCTTCCGCCTTTCATCCACCCACTTTCGGTAACTTCTGATGGAGACGACGATCAAATGGAGCCACTATCCGACTGCATCAGCTTAGTGCACATGATGAGCACCGGCACACAAAGCAGTCGGAGATTATTTTGGAAGAACGTACGCATGGAATGTGAGCGTTTGCGTGCAGAAGTATATTCCCACTTCTATTGGCTCTACAATTATAGTCATGGGAGCTGACGAGCACCTTTAGTGTCCGCATATGACCAAACGAGGACTGCTGGCTGCTATGCAAGCCCTCTCCATATATATCCTCATCAGGCTCTGCGAAGGGGAGACAGAGTACAACAACTTCGATGTACTGTTACTTAGCACGGTGACTGCACGTCTATCCCCCGCTTCCAAAAATAATCATCTGACCTTTACTGATGCATCGCAGATCGTATCCAAACAGCTTGTGTGCACCGAGGTCATGTGGAGCACGCCATCTATATTATCCAAATACGGTCTTGAATACAGCTGGAAAGAGTGGCTATTCGAAGAATCGCGACGTAGGCTAGGCATCGTCTACCGAGTCATGAACATGCTTGTTTTCTTCGAGCCGGCATCACTGTGCGAGCTGCAAACCGACTTGGTCCTGGCACCGCTCCCGGCAAAAAAACAGCTTTGGGAAGCGCCTGATGAGTTTGCGTGGAAGGCTGTGAACGAGAAAACCCCTGGTATCGAGACCGATTTCGCATTGGCGGCAGATGGAGACCTAGTTAAGTTGGAAGGTGAGCATTCGTATTGCACCTACAAGGCGAAGTTACAGTATAGGTCTTTGGGTGATGGGCCGCCGAGGAAAAGTGCCCTTTGGGAGGAGTGGTGCTCGAGTATGGATAGTTTTGGTGGGCTGGTGATGCTGACGGCATCTTTGGTTGGATAGTGTAATTTCCAGGAGCGAGTTGGCGTGAACGGGTGTCTGAGCCATTCGTACAAGTATTGTACAATCCAAGGAGTGCGGGTGCATGCATCAGCCGCCCTACGACCATTAACGAGCACTATGCGCGCGACAGGACTCAAACACCACATGCTATACTCAGAATACATACTGCACCCGCGTCTTTACCATGGAAAGAGACATCTTGTACGATCATTTTCGGCCAATGATGTGCCGAACTACTATCCGGCTCTTGATCTAACTCCGCGTTGGGCATCCCGGACCTTCCCCGCGCCGACATCGCCATTGCCTTAAACCGCCGCTTCCTGTGAAAGTTACACGCCAAAAGCAGTCTCGAACAATTCTGTACAAATCTCACACGTTTGCAGACTGCTCCCAACTATGCCTCTATCCTGGAAGCGCCTAATCCGCTTCGAGTCAACCGACGGAAAAATCCTGCGCGGGGAACCGATCCTGCCATCGCCGGATTTCGATGTCGGCAGCACCACTGAGAAAACGGGATTGAAGGCGAAAGTGATCAGTGTCGCAAACAACGACATCTTTGATCCGGACACGAAAGTTACGAACGAAGAGGTTACGGTCAAGAAGCTACTGGGCCCCGTGACTACGGAAGAGGTACCGATCATTCGGTGCATTGGCTTGAACTTCAAGAAGCACAGTATGTTTCCTCAGGTCCTACGGACAGGGCAATAATCTAATCAGCATGCAGTCGAGGAAGGAGGAAGAACATTGCCGCCCCACCCATCAACCTTCATCAAAGCAAACACGTGTCTAAACGACCACGGTGCCCCCATCACCATCCCCAAAATAGCGCAAGACGAGCAAGCCGACTACGAAGGTGAACTCTGCTTCATCATCTCGCGCGACGCTCTCAATGTCCCAGAATCAGACGTCTATTCTTACATCGGCGGCTATCTCTGCGGCAACGACGTCTCCTCGCGCAAACTGCAGCGCGATCCCAAGCTCGCCGGGACCGTCCCACAATGGAACTTCAGCAAAGGATTCGACACATATGCACCGCTTGGTCCGCAAATCGTGAGCACGGAAGTGATTACGGATCCGTCGAAGCTGTGGTTGAAGACGATTGTGAACGGGGATGTGAGGCAAAAAGAGACAATCGACGATTTTTGCTTCAAGATTCCTACGATTGTGAGCTATTGTAGTCAAGGGACAACGTTGAAGAAGGGCACGGTTATTATGACGGGAACGCCTGCTGGTAAGTGATGGCCCATTAATAGACCGCGGATTGAATGCTAACGATTGGCGCAGGCGTTGGATATGCGATGAAGACCCCGCAATTTTTGAAGCCGGGCGATGTGGTGGAAGTGAATGTCGACGCAATCGGGACGCTACGGAACACTGTGGAGTACGCATGAAGGATGCTGTAGATTGTAGTACCAGGGAGAAGTTCCAAAGACACAGCTATCGGAAAGCCTTCAGAAACCAAAAATGGCAGAGGCCCTACGAGCAACTGCATCATTCCAGGCCTAGTCACTTCTCTCCGCTCTAATTTTTCTCGCTAATAGTGTAGTCTGAACTACTCGTCCATTTCGTTCAAGTTCGGTACAAGTATCCGGTTGCTGATTTTGCAACATTGGACTTAGCGCGATACGTGCAGTAGACACCTCCAACACCAAACTCAGTACATGTAGACGTGGCCTCTGAAGCTAGCGAAAGCAATTGTGCCCTCCGGACATAGACTTTGATCAGAAAGGCACTCTTCATCCCGGCGCTCCTAGAAGCTGTCCCATGCTAGCGCGTCGTCATCGTTACTCATGCGACGCTATCCCGCCATACTCCGCTGAATAGATCTTTGAAGCCGTCATGTTCCGCTTTTGAGGATATGTCCGAAAAATCGGTAGGTTCCAACGTGAATGCATAAGATTTTCTTTTCTTTTGTGCCGAGCTTTCGTCATAAACGTCGTCTTCAACAATCTAGCTCATGGTCGACAGCCAACCCAGTCATCTCTCAATCGCCAGAACTACGAATCTCAGCCATCAACATGGAAGATCCACCAAACCTATCCACCCGCGAAAAGCCACCTCGCAACCCTCCCGCTCCACCACCCCCCACCTCAATCGTCGACTCGCACACCCCTCAAGAAACCCTCCTCATAGCCGAATCCCTCGCAATCGCCAAAGCGCACCTAACCTGGCCAACTCTCATCGTAAAGTCCTTCCTAGCCGGTATTTTCATCTCACTCGGTGCTGGCTTCGACATCAGCGTCGTCGGCGGCTCCCCCGGCCTCCGTGCCAGCAATCCCGCCCTCGCAACACTCATCGGCGCTTTCTTGTTTCCTACAGGGTTTGTATGCATCATGCTGACTGGCATGGAACTCTGCACGAGCAACATGTTTGTCATGACATATTCGACACTGCGGCGGCGAACAACGCTCTACGATTTGGCAAGGAATTTGATCACGAGCTACATCTTCAATGTAGCTGGGTGTCTTTTCTACGCCGGCGTGCTGTTTTGGTGGTCCGGCGTACTCACCACCGAGACCGCAATCGCCTACGCCGTCACACAAGCCGAAGCCCGCGTAAATGTCAATTGGGGATACAATGTCACGCGGGGCATCATGTGTAATTGGCTCGTGGGACTGGCTTTCTTTTTCTCGACGCAAGGCCGCGATAACACGTCCAAGATCTATGGAATTTGGGTGGTGGTATGGTGCTTTGCGGCGATGGGGTATCAGCACTGTATTGCGAATTACTTTCTGGTGCCTGTTGGTATGTTCTACGGGACGAGTTTTGGGGTGGGCAAGTTCATTTGGGCGAGTTGTATACCGGTTACGATTGGGAATTTGATTGGGGGTGTGGTGTTTGGGGCGGTGGCTATGTGGGTTGTTTATGGAGTGCATGAGAAGGATGTTAGGGAATTGGTGAAGGGGGGGGAGTGATTCTGATACGGTCTAGTTGTACGTGCGCTGTGGTTGCGTTGAGGAAGCTTTGAGTCCTGGTTCGCCGTGCTCATCATCGCTTCAGCTACTATGCTATGCGCCAGTGTCGCCGAGACTACCCTTGGAGTCTCGTGAAGAGGGCTTTGTGTTCTACACGGACAGGTGCGCTCGTGAACGATGATCTTTATGTGCATATAGATAGAGCAACCTCCTTAGACAGTCGCTTCTATCAAGCGCGACGGCGGATGGGGGTGAGGCTTTGTCTTGAGGAAGCCAGAGCTCGAAGCAGAAGGGTACGTTGCAGTTAGCACTATGTATGTGGTAACGCTTGTGAGTCAGATTAAGGGGACGAGAGCGTACGAGTGATTCGCTTGATGTTCCGAGAGATTCGTCCGACGAACAAACAAGCTTCCGTTAGTTGGGATACAGAGGTGGTCATTCGCTGGCGCCGCTGGCTGGAATGAACAGAATACATGTATTAAATTAGATTGGATATCCTGAAATGCAATAAAAAGATCCTCGCCTAGTAATCGTGCCATACCACTAAGCCTCCTTAGCCCACTGCTTCCCACTCCAAAGCCCACCTGTAGTCCAGAGCCAATAGTCTCTCCCCTTGATCAACCAGATCACCCAACTTGGAAACCTCCAGCCCATCGCCGCCCCCACAGCCTTGCTCTTTCCAATAGGCACCAGCTGAGTCTCCCTCGTATCCTCCTTGAACACTTTGTCTGCGCCAACATCGCTTTCAGACTTCCCAGCAGCGAGCAAAAGGTCGCGCTTGATGTTTCCGCCCAGCACCGGAACTGCGGCCAGGATGTTGTGCACGGCGGGGCGAGCATAGGATGACGCGTCGCCGATGGCGTAGATGCGGGGCCCGGCCGCGTCGACGCGAAGGGTCGAGGTGTTGGTAGTAACTTGTCGCGATGCGTTCAATAGGTCTTTCGCGAGGAAGGAAGTGTTTGGCGTCAGACCTGCGGCGGGGATAAAGATGTCGGCTTCAATGGTTTTATCATCGTCTAAGGTAATCGTTGCTCCGGCAGTGAGCCAGTTGATGTCCACTCCTGCGTTCGGCGGGTCTACACTCTTTACGCGAGCGTTCGTAACGATATCGACGCCTACCTTGGCTAGGTACTGTTCGGCTGTTTTCGCAATAGAGGGTCGTAGATAAGGAAGTATGGTAGAGCCAGCTGTGACTACGGTAATCGAGACGTTGGGGACTAGGAGCTTCGCGTTGAGATAGCCTGCACGGCCATTCAGATATTCTCCGAGCTCTCCAGCTGTTTCCACCCCCGTCGGTCCTCCACCGGCGATGACAATGCGTTTGGATTTCGCTAGTGCAGGGCGGAACTCCTTCCACGCCTCTTTCAAAAATACTTCATCGCGGTTGAGTCCAAAAAGTGGCGACGCCGTAGAAGCACCGGTGGCAATGACAAGCGCATAAAACGTGATGCTTTCCTTTTCGCCTGCCTTTAATTCGATGCTAACTGTACGCGCGTTGTGGTCCACCGCGGTTGCTGAGCCTTGAACGAACCGGAAACTGTCCTTTGGGTACTGCTCGAATTGTGCGGGTATGCTGACAAAAAGCTTCTCTTGCGGAAACATGTCGTCGGATATGAGGGCGCGGGGACACGCTGGGCGACACATGGCTTGCGATGCTGAGCTGATGATGACAACCTGGTACAAGTCCTTTTCCGGAAGAGTAGGGATGGCGTGTTTGAGGACATAATGTGCTACTGACATGCCGCTGTACGAGCCACCGAGCACGACAATGTTCTTTTTGAGCGAGGGAGTTGTTTCGGCCATCTTTGCGATGAATGGCTCGGTGTCCTGTCGCGTATGGTGGTGTGAGGAATGGACGAAAGACGAGATGGTATGTTGTGAGAGCAGGAACAAAAGGACGCGATGACAATTACCGCAATCTCAAGGAACAACAGCTCCTTCTTAACCTTTCAGGTGATGGCGGAACGGAGGATCTCTTCGAACCGGTCGAGGCTGCGGCGCCGGGATGTCGGTCGAGGCTGCGGAGCCGGAGTGTAGAGGCCGCGGAGTTTAGTGAGACGGCCGTACATCGCTTATTGAACCAATCGTGAGTCCTGACAGGGTTGTGGAATTCTCCATCTTGACTAGATCTTTCCTAACTGAGCATCACAAGACTCTGTCTCCAAGGCGTGTCGTACGAAACCTCTCCGCATACATATAATGTCGTGAAAGGATTGCCGGCTTCATTAAAAGGGGTTGGCACTACCGGTTTTGAACATACTTTTCGGCTCTACTGCTGTACCGTGACTCTTCCTGGTTACATCTAGGTAGACGGTGGTTGAGACCGGGAAGATGATAGCGTGTGCGAGTGGTTACGAGTCTTACTACGCGTAGTACCAATGAGTGGTTGCTGCTATGGAGGGATTCGATAGGTGAGATTAGCTTGCGTCTCGCGTGTCTTGGTGAAGGAGCAACACTGTAGAGAAGTAAGTATTAGAAACCATAGTGACTCTGCCGTCATGTTTGTTAGATTCTCAGATGCGGACTGAAGATAATTTGCGAACATGCGGATGTTCTTGGAACGATCGCGCGACCCCTCGGCGCACGTGATGGCGCGTCCGGGTATTACACAACATGCTCGTAGCCTGCAGGGGCGCAAACCTGCCACTTGAAGACAACACAGTCGGCGATGGTCTAGCATTTACCACTCAACCGCCGGTGAGGGAGTCTCACCTCCGGTTCTCGTGGCAACACGTCCCGAGGTTCGTTGCGCCTTCACTCAACCAAAAAGCTGTCTCAACCCGACTGTTACTTCCACTTCGCCAACGAAACACTAATCGCCGCGCAACGAAGCTTTCAGATTTGCCGTGCTCTCTATCTCATTCGCTTTTTACGCACTCTCGAATGTACTTGGCTGCTCTCAACAATGTCCATCAAGCGCACCTACTCCCGTCGCAACATGACAATGGCTCCTTCTGCTTACAGCTCACCACCGGAGGACAACCTCACCACCAACAGCAACAAGCGTTACAAAGTAAGCCAACGGGATGGAGCTGAGACCGGAACGCGATCAATGGGTTCGGGAAACCCTGTGCGTCAGATGCCACCACTGAAGAGGTTCGGTGGGCCTGTCTCGATGCAGTACCACGAGATGGATGTAGATGAGATTCCGACGGCCCGAAAGCCGACCCAAGATCCGTTCACTCGTATATACAACGACTGTAAGGCTGGAGTGCCTACAGCAGAGCGAAATGTGGGCTCTCTACATGGCAGCCGGGAAGCCTTTGACTCTCTCGTTGAGGCGAAGAAGTTGGGCAAGGGACAGCTCAAGCATGGCGGAAATGCAGACGTGGGTGCTCTTGGTGAGTCTTCGAAAATCTTTGAAAAGGGCGTGCCAAAGCCAGCGAAGCACGCGACGATCCGGCCGACTCACAAAGCCGCTGGGCCGTCGGATCCCAAGAACGTGCTTGCCCGCAAGATGGAGGTGTTGGCAACAGTCATGGGAGTGTTCGAGACTAGGGAGTATCTATCTCCATCGAGTTCGCCGCCATCGGCAGATTTGTATCGGAAGAGTATCGATGCCCAATCGAAGGAAGCTACACTGTGAGTGAACTATTCAATATACTCATTCACATACTAATCACGTCGTGCAGATGGTCGAAGAACCAGGCCGACTCTTCTCTCCTCCGACTACCAAAGAATGTGCGGAAGAAAATATACCAGCTCGCACTCGGTAATCACGACATCGAAATCTTCTTCAGGAACTACAGAGCGATAAATTACAATAATGGCCGAGTCGATCGAGTGCCACACTTCAAATACGGTAGCATAGTGTGCAAGGAGATCCGCCGACCCTCCAGCAGGAACACGCTGCCGCGTATCGAGAAAACCAGGGGCATGAGCCTCCTCAACGGAGTGTGTCGTCAGCTGTATCTCGAAACGGCGACATTGCCTTACGAGCTCAACAACATCACCTTCCGCGCCCCCAACGCCATGTTCAACTTCATCTTTAGGGAGTGCCGCCTTACTACCCAGCAGCTCGAGGCCATTACAGAGCTCACTGTCCAACAAGACCTCCCCGGCCAGAGTGTGCTCACCCTTCTACCAAATCTGAAGCGTGTCCGGTTGCTGGCCGAGGAACAGGACATGGAAAAGAAGTCATACCCGTTCTGTGAGAAGAGTGTGACCGAGTGGACACCTCCATCGGGTGGCTTGTATCATGTCGTGGAAGGCAGGAAAGGGCGCAAACTCGAGCAGGAGTCGACGTGGACCGGGTACAGGAAGAATTGGACATATTAGGGAGCATATGCAGAGCGTGAGTGGCTAGGTACCCCAGGTTTTGTTTGGTAGCCTCGCAGCAGCCTTCCAACCGGAACGATGCCATCTGTAAGGAGGGGTAAGGGGTACGGGAGTTCGGGTACAGAAGTGGGTTCGACGACGCGGCGTGTTGTCGATCTCTCTTCATCTTCGATATCTATGAAGACTAGCGATTCTCCCTCCGCTCATTGCCAGGCATTGAGCATAGCCTTTGAGTCCCATTCTTTGCAACATTGCAGTGAACCACATGTGCGCAATGGACATGATGCATGGAGTAGAAGACGTGGGTGAAGCAGACGTGACTGCTTGGATGTATGAAGTCCGGTGCGGTATCTGTCGCCCGGGCTCCCGGAACCTGACACACTGGTACACACACAGCATGTGTAGTCTGGGGGTGTACCGGCGACGTTAGATGCTACGATTGCTAAGACGCCGGCCCTGTCTAGGCAGGTGACTCCTTGTCGCGATCGGCAGTCTAAGAAAGCTTAGTGTGGCGGCTGCCCCGGTGCCGCCTCCCACGCATTCTGACGTCAAACAGGGACGTGCAGAAGCAATGTCACCCTCGCAATCTACGCTTCTGGCCTGACAGTGAAGAGAGTCGTACGTGCAACCGCAGTCAGTGTTATCTCTACTATCCGGCCTTGCCGACTAGCTGCATGTTGTTGGTGGCGACTTTGGCGACGAGGCGCTGAAGCTCGGCTAGAAAGCTTGCGTTCCTTGGTCGGAAGCTTGGACGAGGTTGCTGGGAACGTCGCCGTCAAGCGCCATGACGCGTTCGATTGGCTCTATTCACTCGACTTGGTCTGTCCGGTGCACGCGCGCACTGCTATTCGGCATGCAACGAGTCCCGAAGCGATAACGACAGCCCGCGGAGGATCGGGGCGTTGGAAAGAAATTAGCCACACCGTCATTGGGCTGCGCTTCTGCTATCGCAGCGTGGTTTTGCGGGGGGAAAGCGACTAACAAGGGCTGTCTTATCAAATGAACGGAACGGCCAGGTGGGATGGCTCGTTTGGCGCGCGATATATCAGATGCACATCCATGATGCCTGCGATACGACGTAACCCGCCTCGCCGTCGATCCACGGCCCCTTGAAAGGACCCTCGGTCGCGTGCTCCACGTCCCCGACAGACGTCGCACCTCCCATCACCACTAGAGACCCTTCCTGTCTGCCTTCGTTTCCTAGTCTCCCTACCTCGTTTTGTAGACACTCACCATGGCCGACATGGACTTGGAGAGCGGCAAAGAGAAGGAGTATGCCCACACTGGGCCCTCGGCGCCCCAGTACGACTATGGCGAAGCTGAACCCATCTCTGGTTCGAGATTCACCCGGATCAAGGACAGCTTCAGGCGCAATCCCAATGCGAGGATGGTTACCCAGGCCGTCGATGCCGAGGGGAAGCCTCTGGAGGACCAGCCACCGGTTGAGCCGGCACTGAGCATGCAATTGAAGGACAGGCATCTTCAGATGATTGCCATTGGAGGTTCCATCGGTGCGTATCTTCATCATGCGATCGGATCCGCAATGGTAAATGTTGACTTTTGTAGGGACTGGTCTTTTCGTCGGTTCTGGTGTTGCCCTCGAAGCCGGTGGTCCCGCCTCGCTGATCATCGCCTACGGACTCATCGGTGTCATGTTGTTCTGCACCGTGCAAGCCCTCGGTGAACTGGCCGTCGCCTTCCCGGTCGCCGGTTCATTCGCCGTCTATGCCTCGCGCTTCATCGATCCCGCTTGGGGCTTCGCCATGGCCTGGAACTACGCGCTGTCGTGGCTCGTCACGCTTCCAGTCGAGATCGTGGCTGCGTGCATCACACTTTCCTATTGGGAAGGCGCAAGAGGCACGAATCCGGCTGCTTGGGTGACCATCTTCCTCCTTCTCATCATCTCGATCAACTTGTTTGGTGTTCGTGGATACGGAGAAGCCGAGTTCGTCTTCTCCATCATCAAGGTCATCGCTGTCATCGGGTTCATTATTCTCGGTATAATCATCGATGTTGGAGGTGTACCTGGTTCATCATACATTGGCGCGCAGTTCTGGTAAGTCGTGCAGATCCTGCTCTTTGTCTCATGATGCTAATTTGGCAAGGTACAATCCAGGCGCCTTTCACAACGGCTTCAAGGGGCTGTGCTCCGTGTTCGTCACCGCAGCCTTTTCCTTCGCCGGAACGGAGCTCGTCGGATTGTGTGCGGCCGAGACCGAGAACCCTAGGAAAACCCTTCCTACGGCGGTAAAACAGGTGTTCTGGCGTATCACTTTGGTACGCAAAATCTACTCATAGTCGTCGGTTGCCAACTAACAACGACAGTTCTACATGGTATCGCTAACCATCGTGGGCTGCTTGGTTCCTTACGATGACCCGAAGCTGATCGGCTCATCTTCCAACGATGCCAACGCCTCGCCATTCGTCATCGCAGTACGAAATGCCGGCATCAGCGTAGTTCCTTCCATCATGAACGTGGTGATTCTCATTGCCGTTCTGAGCGTTGGCAACTCATCCATTTACGGAGCGTCGCGTACAGTTGCCGCGCTGGCCGACCGTGGTCAAGCACCCAAGATCTTGGGCTACATTGACCGTTCTGGACGACCCCTCGTGGCGATTCTCTTCGCTTCCGCATTCGGCTTCATTGCATACATAGTCGCCGCCGGTGACGAAGTTCGCGGCAAAGCCTTCGCCTGGATGCTGGCCATTTCGGGTCTCGCAGCCATCTTCAACTGGGCCTCCATCTGCCTATGCCATATCCGCTTCCGTCGTGCCTGGAAACTGCAAGGCCACACCCTCGACGAGCTAGCCTTCAAGTCGCAAGCCACCGTCTACGGCTCCTACGCCGGCCTCATCTTCAACATCCTCGTACTGATCGCGCAATTCTGGACGGCTGCTTGGCCCGTCGGGTACGTTGACTTGACGTCCAACGAACGCATTACGACCTTCTTCCAGGCGTATCTCGCGTTTCCGATCGTTGTGGCCTTTTTCGTCGTGTTCAAGGTCGTCAAGAAGACTAAGTTCAAGAGGGCGCATGAGATCGATGTTACGAGTGGGATGCGCGAGATGAATCTGGCCGAGATCTTGGTACAGGAGCGCGCGGAGCAGGCGCAGTGGCCCGCGTGGAAGAAGGTGTATAAGTTCATGTGCTAGTCGGTGGCTCTTCATGTATTATATTTGAACGGGCGAGAAGTACTTCATGTGTTTAGTATTCTGGGACAACGTGTACTCAAGAATTCAATGCCTTGTGCGTCATACTTTATACACTCTTTGCACTGTTTACAGGGTCATCGCTCACATTTCCGTCCGCAACCTTCTCCTTGTCTGGCAAATCGCGCTATCTCCTGCACTTCCTTCTGCTCTGCCTTCCCCCGTAGAGCATATTTCATATGCCAGCTTCTTCCTGTAGTGCTCCTCTCGTGCAGCCAGAGCATCTTTGTACTTGGCATCATGCTCAATCTGGTGGTCAGTGTCCCTCTGTGGGCTCAACGTTGTGTTGGACTTCGGCCTCATTGACACCACGGATGCTACACCAGGGCCGGTCCTGGGCGAAGCTGATGACGCTGCATAGAGCTGCTCGCTAGCTACTTTCCAACTCAGATTTGCATTCTTTGCAATTGCTCTTGTTGCTAGACGGGCCAAGTTTGCCGAACAGGACGGGATCCCGGGCATTTCGGTTCTTCAAGGTGTTCGAGTCAGGAGTTGGGATTCGACGTCGGCAGATAGTGCTAGATGAACTATGTTGGACTGTGTTGGTAGTGTTCGACTGCTGCTGGGCGTTTGGTAGAGCTCGGTGGGTATGTCATTGTGAAGTTGTGAGGAACGACCGAGTAAGCGTCCGCGAGTGGTTGCTTCTGGGCTGGGGGCCAAGTCATACATTGTAAGCCTAGAGGAAAAGCTGCTCATGACTGACATCGTTGGGGTCGACGTAGTGCTAAAGAGTGAAAGGCGCAACCGAACAAGTTCAGATCTACGGACCGAAATACAGATGCATTGCAATAGGAATTTCGCAAAACGCCTGGCTGGTATGCTTCGCATATTCTTAACCATCCGCTCGTGCAGTCATAGTCGGTATCACATGAGCTGCCAATGCACGCGATGCACCACCTCCATCGTCTTTTGTATTTATACACCCGTACTCGTAAATGCAATTCAATAATATTGTACAGTGCCGGTGGTGGGGCCTGGCAACTAAGCCTTCCTCTAGTTCTTCTCCTCACGAGATGCGCGTGGGTATTGGTACTGGCGCGGCAGGACCATCGGTCGCCTGTGGATGTTCGCGAAAGCCTCGGCGGCTATTGGGGAGCTGTCCGTTCGAATGGTGGTGCCAATGGCCATGAAGAAGCTATAGTGTACCTTGTTAGTGTCTGTAGGATGGAGTTCCGGTCGTAAAGATAACGCTTACCCAAATGTCGCCGACGAACCGACCATGTACTGGCCCAACGTTCGCAGCATTCCGTTCGGTCCTGGCCCGAAGCGCACGATGTTCGTGAATCCTAGGTTCATCAGCGGGATTCGTAGGCTACTACATTGAAGCATACCGAATATGAAGCCAATGATCAGTCCCACGGATCCTCCCATCATGCCACCCATCTTGACTGCACCATGTTAGCGGGCGTGCGGAGTCGCATGAGGAGTGCACTTGCGCTTGTCGAATGTCGAGGGCCCATGCTGCCCTTGGGGCATGGAGCTGACTGGCACAGGCATGTTTGATTGTTCCTGAGTCTATAGTAAGACAGTCGAGCAGATTGAAGAACCGCACCGCGTCCGAGACAGCAGATGCGATGGACCCACCTGGGAGCAGCACGACGCTTGCGCGGGCCGTCAATTAGCCGGTCGATTATCACGTGACTGTCTCTCCTCACCATGGCCTTGGTCTGGAATCCAGGAATGTTGCAAAAAGTTTCGCCGGCATTCCATATATCGTTTCAGCTCCCCGGGGAAATAAGACCACGTCTTTGATCTGCGTTGTGTTGTTGTCGCATCGACATAGACATCACGCCGTCTCGCCGACGCAGCCAGTCAGCGTGCCTGCAGGCGTGGAGAAGCCCTTGTCCTCAGACGACGCTCCCGCTCCCTTGAATTGACCCTATCCATCAACCGTCGCATCCCCAGCATCGCAGGCTGCTGCCAACTCGGCCTCGACACGCCCGGCTACCGCACCCTCCTTCCTGCACCCAGCGCAGACGCCCGTCGCCGTCACCGCAGACACTGAAGCGCATCCCGCACGGCCCTCCCATTCCACGAAAAGCACACGACATCCGCTCGCCGCGCGACGACTGCCACGATCCGGCACTGCGCCTGCTGCTTGTGAGGCTCTCTGCAGCTCATGAGCGTGTAAACAAGGCCGTGCTGTTGCCGTTGCTGTCCCCACTCCGAGGTTGTCACGCCGCTGCGGACGCTAGAGCGACCAACACAGGTGCGCCGAGAAAAGTGACGGAAGGCTACAAACGTTCACCCACGCGCCCGCCCACAGAAGCCGCACCGCGCCTTCACCATCAATGACTGCCGTTGCTCCTCCCCCGACCTTTCAGAACCGATGGAGCGGGTCTAACGGCGTTCCCAACGGCCCGACTCCCATGACCACCGACGAGTTCCGCATCTTCATGCCCAGAAAGACGGCACAACGCTCCAACTCCTCGTCGTCCCTGTCTTCGCAGGCATCAACGAGCTCTACCACATCCGCCACGTCTTCGCAGTCCAACGGCGTCGGACCTGCTCCTGCTGGAGAAGGGTCGACGTGGGCCGCACGGAAACAAAAGGCCCCGAGGGGGTTATGGCCCGCGCCCAAGACTGAACCCGTATCCGGCATCACCAACACGCGGCCGCAGCCCATCGCTTCCGCGAGCTCAGGCCCCTCAGCAACTTCCGCCATGACGGCGCTGCATTCGCCCGCCCCTATGGTGCCCTCGCAACACAACGGCGTTGTCCAGCCACAGCAGAATGGCGCACCGCGTCCCCAGACGCAGGAAGCCCAGGCGATCCTACACCTCATCCCGATGAACGGGACATTCGAGCGGAAGACAATCAGCGTTCCTTTCTATCCCGACGTCCTCCGCATCGGCCGCCAAACCAACAATAAGACGATCCCCACACCGTTGAACGGCTATTTTGATTCAAAGGTGCTGTCGAGACAGCACGCTGAGATCTGGGCAGATGGGAAAGGGAAGATATGGATCCGCGATGTCAAGTCGTCCAACGGCACGTTTGTGAACGGGTCACGGCTGTCCCAAGAAAATCGCGACTCCGACCCCCATGAGCTACGAGAGTCAGACATGCTAGAGCTTGGGATCGATATCGTCAGCGAGGACCAGAAGACCATTGTGCACCACAAGGTCGCCGCGCGCGTCGAACATGCCGGCATTTACTCGAACACTGGGAACAACATGATGGACCTTAACTTTGGCGAACTCGAAAACTCTCAGATGTCGAATCTGGCAGGCTCAGCCGGCCAGCAGCAAATGGCCAACATTCGAGGTCGCACCCCTAGCCAGGGGTCGATGAATGGCCAACGACTACAGGGACCGGGCGGTGCAATGCCCAACAGTGCTGGTGGTATGCAGCAACCTAGACACCCCAACTTTTGGCTACAACCCATCACCATGGAGCAAGTTGTGAAGAAACTTAACGTGAGTTATACTCTCACTAAACCTGGACTGAATACTAATCTCTTCTTAGGCTGAGATCAAAGCCGCGAGGCAACAGTCCCAGGACCTGACCAACACGCACCAGTACATCAACACAATTCTCTCTTCCGAACCAAAGAAGGAGTCCACCAAGCCATCGCCTGTTGATGCGGTCAGGTTTTCACCTATTAAGGATATGAACCTGAAAGCTAGGTTCTCCGACCCACCTGCGCCGCCCCCACAGCAGCCTTTGCCTGCCAAACCTGACGGCCAAGCCTCATTGCGACGGTCAGACACTGAGAAGGCTAAGAGCAACGGCTCACCAGTGCGATCAGATGCCCAAACATCTACCTTGACCGAGGCGCTGAACAACGCAAAGAAGGAGCTAGAATCACAGAGCACTCGACTTCGAGACTTGGAGATTCGTCTAAACGAGGAACGCCGAGCAAGAGAAGACGCGGAAGAACGCGCAAACCGCTTAGAGCGCGAGCGGGACATGTCTGAGCCTATCATGGCAAACGGAGGAATCCACAAAACCGAACCGGGTGATGACTCGGAAGAGACCGAGACAGTCGTTGCCAATGGCTCCGCCTCGCCTAGCTTGCCAGACATTGCCGCTGCTCGTCTTCAGCAGCGTCTCGATGCGATGATGTCGGAAATGAACGAGATGAAGTTACAGATGGAGAAGTACCGCGAACGTGCGGAGACCGCAGAGGCCGATCGAAAGAGCCTATCTGAGATGATTGAGAACATTCGACACGACAACGCGAAGCAGGCCACCAAGGAGGCTAAGCGTCGAAGCAGGAGCGATAGTGACCTCTCTGGCGGTGCTTCCAAGGTCGACGGACAAGAAGATGAAGAGGAGACAGAGCAAGGCGAAATTACCATTATCAATGAGGGAGTCGACGAAGAAGGTGCTGCCGCGCTATTACGAAGCGTCGTCCAAAATGGACGGCCTGTGGGACGGGGAGCGGCAGCAGATGCTGCCAAAGCACAACATGCTTTAGTGACTCGACAGAACCAGTCGGCACTTGTGCATGGCGCTCCAGCGGTTTCCATCCTGACAGTAGTTGCTTTGGGTGTGGCCGTCATGGCATGGCTCAACAACTATCCAACGGGGGAACGGTGAATCACAAGTAGTGGATACCGTCACTACTGCACAATATGCCGCTTCCGTCCGGGGATGTAGCAAGCGTCGGTGAAGGAGAAGTGCTGCTCGCGCTGGCATGCTGCACACGAATTTCGGCATCACGAGTTTCGACTTCGAGGCCTAAAGCGCCAGGAGACATTGCCGTACGTCGTTTGGTGAGACATCTAATCACGATATGATACTGCACGCCAACTTTCGCACCACCTCGGGAACATGCCTTACCGCATTGGCAATACGAAATCATGTTGTACGACGTCCAACAAAGGAAGCTCCATACCAGCTACAGCCAGGCTCCTTCACCCACAGCCTATCACGAACGCACACATGGTCCGCTGGACCCACCACAACCACCACAACCACACAATCATCATACACAACTACGACTTATACATACTCTCATATTGGTTCTCTTTAGCGTCTGTCTAGCCTCCTATTGCGCACCCAAGATTCGATCCGGGTGTACAAAAAGCAGCAATTGTAGAGCGATAGTTTCATTGCACTGGCGGAGTTTGAGTGTCGTTGGCCTGTCGGTCAGCGGGCGTTTTGGTGGGATTTGCCTGGGGCGTTTTCTGCAGCTTTGCTTTTTAGCTGCACCTGTTTGGATTGCAGATTTCTCTAATTGGTTCTTGTTTGGTTTTGTCAGATTGAGCTCAAGAGCGCATTGGAGCATCCTCACACAGTCTTTGTGAACTTACAGGCTACGGCCACCTTTTCCTTTGTTTGGGAAACACTCTTTTCATGGGGTGGAAATGATGAGAATGGGATGAGATGGGTAGAGGGGAAAGTTTCAGCTTCAATGAACATATTTGATCAATCGAAGATTGTGCACCTTTTGCACGTGAAACCTCGTGGGCATAACGGTCCTGGACCTTGGGTATCATAACTTGGCTCCACGGCAAGCTTCTCACCTACTGCATGCTATGCCTCCGTATCCACAACACCACGCCTGTTGGGTCCCTTACTCTAGCCCAATAGCCACCGTGATGGAACTCAACGTCCGTATCCTCGTCTCCGGTATATCTTCATCCTTCCACTTCCTACCCTTCTTGCCCTTTTGGCCACTACTCTCTGCGCTGCCTTCGACATCCATATCCACATCCTGGTCCCCGTCTTTGTCCACATCCCGACCCTTCCTCCGCTTAATCGCAATATCATCAATAGCCTGCACACTCCCCATCTCCACCCTAACCCTACAATCACTCTCGCCTTGAAAATGCACACCAATCTGCAACGCTCTTTCGATCGCTCTCCCCGTCGCCTTCACAAAGACCTCTTCCGCGCCCAAGCCCCTCTTCTCTCCAGCATCATCAGCCATCTCCCGCTCCAAATCTGCGGCCTTGAGCTTCCCGTCTGCTTCTACCGGCTTGTTGCTGCGGGGCTTTTGCTGGCGTGAGCGTGGGTTGTTGTGGGCGGAGAGGGACTGCTTGTGGCGTTTGGCTATCTCGGCGAGGAGGCTGCGGACGCGTTTTAGGGCGGGTATGAAGGGGGAGGTCGCGGTCAGGTAGATGGTTTTGGGGTGGTCGGCGTTGGAGAAGGGGGGTGGTGGGGCGGGGTGGTGGAGGGGGCGTTTTGTTAGGGTTACATCTGTAGGACGTTAGAAAGGAGCTTTGTACAGATTTTCGGAAGAGACGTACGGTCTGGTAGGTGTGGGAGCTTCTCCCGCGTCTCGCGCTTTAACGATGTGCGTGGGTTTGCGAGTTGTGGTTGGGGCTCGGATGATGGATCTTTTGAGAGAGCTTCTGTGGGAGCGTCTTTGGTGTTGCCGCGTTTATGCTTCTTAGGCGCCGGTGCGACCTCTTCTGTAGTCTGCGTCTGGGTGGTTGTAGTGGTGGATTGTGCGCCTGGGGGCGTCTTGTTCTGGTCTGCGGCTTCTTTGGGTTGCTTTTTCTTCTTTTGCGCGGTAGTGGTAGTATTTGCGGGCTTCTCTTTGCCGTCGTTCGTGCGCTTTTTAGCCATGATTCAAGGCTTGTAGGTGGTACGCACTGTCGAACGCGGACGACATTTACGCGTCGGACTTTTTAGCTTTATCGATATCGGCTATGCACGGGCCAGCTTCACGAGCTAAAGCTTCCGATCATCTCGAGCTTCGCAGGTCCGGAAGCTGTGGAGTCCTTCATGTAGACCCAATGCCACCCCTCCATCATATCCACTTCCCCACAGTCATTCCCTACCGTACCGCCGCCTTGCTGCAAGAGTCACTCGTCTCTCGCTTCCTCGCCTCGAAGCCGCCTTCACAAAACGCAGCTCCACCACCTCACATCATAACCGCCGAATTCCACCCCGTCTATACCTGCGGCCGCCGAGAAGTGGGAAATGTATCAGAGCAGCAGCAACAATACTTGAGGGCGGATGGAAAGGCAGAATTTGTGGAAGCTCTGAGGGGCGGGCAAACGACCTTCCACGGCCCTGGCCAGCTCGTCGCATATCCGATTATCGATCTACGCGCGCATAAGCTCACACCGCGAGATTATGTGTGTCTCTTAGAGAAGAGTCTGATCGCGACGTGCGCGAGATTCGGCATCAAAGCCATGACTACGGAGCACACGGGTGTCTGGACCTCGCCCGATGACAAGATTGCGGCCATTGGAGTGCATATGCGGCGGAACATCACTAGCCATGGGATCGGACTCAATGTGAATACGGATCTGTGGTGGTTCAATCGCATTGTCGCGTGTGGGCTCGAGGGCAAGAAGACTACTAGTTTTACGAACGAGGGTGAAAGAGGGAGGACTGTTGAAGAGGTGGGAAAGATTTTTGTGGGGGAAGTTGCGGAGAGGCTGGCCGGAGTGGAGGGCGTGGTGGAGAAAGAGCTAGAGGAAGATTGAATAATGGGGAGCAGATGGGCTGGTGGCAATTGAGTGGGACGTCCCGTCAAATGACATTGATACGAAATCACGCGACGCGGTTGTCGGCATGCTTCAAGGATGCATGGGTCCTCCTTCGCACTGGGAAGATTAAGAAATGAACGAATCTCCGAGCTCCTATACCGCCGATGTCGCTACATTGCAAGGGTCAGCGCCTTCCTCATCTGAAGTGATGAGCTCCACTCCGACACGAACCGTCGTTACGAAGCCCTCTTTCGTTGCCTCCCGCCATGTCTGGTGGTCAGTGCACCCATCCCGCGGACGCTAAAACCAAAGTTCGCGGCTCAAGAAGCTGAAGGAGGCTCAAAGTGGGTCAGATATGAAGAGCCGCACAACTCATGATCCTTGGCCACCGAGAATCTTTCCGTGCAGCTAGTACGGCCTGAATCCCAGGTTCTTTCATGAATACCAAGCCTCACCGTCCGGGTATGACCATACATCGATTGGCTGGCCAAGGAAAGATCATGCAAGAAGCATACTAGGTAGACGCTCGGACCAATACGTTCGTCTCCGGCATCTCTTCGCGGAATGGAAGTCAACATTAAGCCACCAGCATCACTACATGACTGCCTCAACATTTGATGAGTGTATATGCCGCTAATGCAAGAGAAAAGTCTTACCGCGTTCTAAAGCTTTACGCTTTACGGATAGAACGTGCATGCCCAGATTTCGGCTCTCCACTCACGACGGTCGACTTCTCAAGGATTGTGAGGGCGGAGCTCCAGACTAGGTCATACTCAATCTGCTTGTCTCTCTCCTCCCACTCCAGCCTACAATTGTTGAGCTCTTTATTCTGCAGGCCAGCAACGAGGGTGAAGTCTCGTACGATATCTTCGCTACATTGAATGTTGGCAAAGAACAAGCCTCGAACATAGGACGACCGCCAGCATCAAGCCGGACGTTCGCAAGACATCTCAGCCCTCGAATGGTATATTTCTCTGCTTCCAAGACATCCAAGTCCAGCACTGTGATCAACAGGCTTGCTTGTGACGACTGCGGGGTCTCCGCCAAGTATCCACCATCGCCCAGATTCTCCACAACCACTAAGAAGCACGGCCCGCCCTCCACACTCTGCAACAAACGAGTCCTTGTGGTTGGCTATCGCCTGCAGTAGCTTCCGGGCGGGTTTGTTGAGCGTAAGGATCTATTGCCAGATCTGACAAGGCCTCAAACCTCGGAGGCCAGATTATCGGACCGAGTCCTTGTAGTGTAGTGAAATGCCGCATGCCACAAGGTGCTGCCCCTGGAGCTGGGTGTTATTGGCTCGGCACACCTTCAATCCAGAATGGGCATCAACAATGCTGCTCATGAGCTTCTGCTTTGTGGTGTATATAACTACTTCACAATGGCCGCACTAATGGACCAGCAGCAGTAGCATTTCAAGCTCGGCCTCGTCTACATCCTTCCCTTGAGACATCGACTCCACTACCTTCACCGCTGCAATTCCCCTTCTATGCTCCCCACTACTCTATCCATTACATCCACCATGGGAGCCATCAAGCGGATCTTTGGCAAGAAGGAGGATGACACCCCTCGTCAGGCCTCTGTTGACAGCATGGGACGTCGGCCATCAGCTGTTGAAGCCATGACACAAGCTCGCCGTCGACAGAGTGTTGATGACCACGCTGTGACAGGCGCTGGAGAGATCACCACCCGTCAATCCATCATCCCGGTGTCTTTGGTTACTGTTCTCTTCTTCATGTGGGGGTTTGCGTACGGACTGCTAGACGTTCTCAACAAGCACTTCCAAGAGACATTACACATCTCTGCTGCTCAGGCTGCTGGTCTTCAAGGGTAAGCTACAAAACTATCCTCCCAATTGCAAACGCACGCACTCTCTACGGAACTTCATACTAAAGACTTCTCAGTGCCTACTTCGGCGCCTACTTCATCGGCCCTCTCACCTACTCCGGATGGGTTGTACGCAAGTTTGGCTATCGATGGACATTCATTGTCGGTTTGACAATCTACGGCGTCGGCGCCCTGCTCTTCTGGCCCAGCGGCGTGAAGCGGTCCTTTGGTGGCTTCTGCGGCGCCATGTTCGTTGTCGGCAGCGGTCTATCCACGCTTGAGACCGCCGCAAATCCCTTCATCGCAACATGTGGTCCTCCCAAATACTCTGAACTCCGTTTGAACCTGGCTCAAGCCTTCCAAGCTATCGGTTCAGTCGTCGCTCCGTAAGTAACCAGGCACAACGAGCAATCTTGGAACAATAGCTGACGTCGAACAGTGTCCTTGCTTCATTCGTCATATTCAAGAACGTCGGTGGTGAGGACAGCGGCAGCCTCCAGTCCGTCCAATGGGTCTACCTTGGCATTGCATGCTTCGTGTTCCTCCTCGCGATCGTCTTTGTCTTCGCTCCGATCCCAGAAGTCACCGTAAGTCTCTTCTACCCATTTCTGTATCAACAATCACTGACTTACGGTTCAGGATGCCGATATGGCCGACCAGAGCGAGAGAGCCGCCGACAACACCGGCTTCGTGGACAAGCCCCTCCGTCACCAATACACCCTCTTCTGGGGTGTCGCCGCCCAGTTCTGCTACGTAGGATCCCAAGTCGCCATCGCTGGCTACTTCATCCACTACTGCGTCGAAGTCAAGCCCTCGCTTTCCTCCGCCGACGGCGCAAACCTTCTCGCTGTCGCCCAGGCCCTGTTTGCTATCGGTCGTTTCGTCGCCGCCTTCATGATGAAGTACATCCGCCCGCGCATCATCCTATTCGTGTACATGACTGGTATTATCATCTTCATCGTGGCCGCAATCCCCACAAGCGGCAACGCTGCCATCGCCATGCTCTCCATGGTCCTGTTCTTCGAGAGCTGTATCTTCCCGACCATCTTCACGCTATCTCTGCGTGGCCTCGGACGCCACACCAAGCGCGGTGCTTCGTTCCTCGTCGCCTCCGTCTCCGGCGGTGCCGTCTTCCCTCCGATTCTGGGCGCCGTTGTCGACGCACGCAGCACCCGCGTTGCTATGAGTGTGCCGCTCGCCGGCTTTCTCGTCGCGTACTCGTTCCCCATCTACCTCAACTTGTGCAAGGCCCAGGAGCTGGATGCGTTCAACGAGACTAGCATTGGGATTGAGTCGTCTGCCGAGACGAGCAGCATTAAGGATGCTGAGAAGTTCACTGGCAAGGAGATGGAGAGTGGCAAGGTCGAGCGTGTCAATTCTCGTTCTTAGGTGCTCATCTGTGGCTGAGAGTGTCGTAGATGGGAGAAGCTGTTCTTGTATATATTAGTGTACTGTTTGTTACTTTGGCGAGATGATATCCTTGGAACTTTAGATGTATATACCCTACAACGAAACACATGAATATGATTCCTTCCTCTACTTGTTAGCCTGTGGCGGTTTTGCGTGGCTGGGTATGGATGTGGAAGCATGGTCAAGACGACTCGCTAGTCTCGACTCGACTCCTCCGAAGCTAACCCCCACTTACAGCATGTGTCGTACCAACCTCACGCGCTCACATTTGTAGCCTGTATAATTCCGAGAGAAGACGCATTCTCCGCACTCTTGGCAACCCCGAGGCTTACTGCCCCGCAGCTTGGAGACAGAGCGATGTTGCTTTGTGTTGACGTCGTGCGGGTCCACATTCATCCTTAAACATCCATCACTCCAGGTCTACTATCTGCTTCTGTACTCGTTAATAGGGTTCTATCAAACCTGTCATCTAAGTCCAACCGTAGTCAAGATGACGCAAACAAACGGAGACAGCACAATACCCAAAACATGCAAAGCGGGCGTCGTGATCAATGAAGGACCAGACTTCACGCTCGCAGTCGAAGACGTCCCCGTGCCTGAACCAGGTAGCCTCGAACCACCTCAACCTCACTGCGTCAACTAATCTCGCACTCCAGGCCCCAACGACGTCCTCATCAAGCTTAACACCACGGGAATCTGCTACTCCGACATCCACTACATGCTCTGCGACCTCCCGATCCCGCCCATGTCAGCCTTCAACGTGCGCTCGCCAGGCCACGAAGGCGCAGGCGTAATCGTAAAACTAGGCTCCAACGTAACCAACTGGAAAGTCGGCGACCGCGCCGGCATCAAGCCCGCCTACGACGCCTGTTTCAACTGCGAGCTGTGCTGGTCCGGCAAAGAGACGTACTGCGACGACAGTCCGCAGATCGGGCTGCAGTTCCCGGGCAGCTACCAGCAGTATGTGCTCAGTCCGGCGCGGTACACGCAGAGCATTCCCGCGGGCGTGGACGACTTCATGGCGGGGCCGATCATGTGCTCGGGGAGTACGATTTACTGCTCTATCAAGGAGTCCGGGTTGAAGCCGGGGGATTGGGCCGTGTTTCCGGGCGCGGGAGGGGGCGTGGGACATATGGGGGTGCAGGTGGCCAAGGCGATGGGGATGCGTGTTGTTGGTGTCGATGGGGGCGATGAGAAACGCGAGCTTTGTATGAAGCTTGGATGTGAGGCGTTTGTGGATTTCACCAAGGTTAAAGATGTGGCGGAGGAAGTGGTCCAGATTTGCGGTGGGAAGGGGGCGCATGGCGTGTTTGTGACGGCGACGAGCAAGGAGGCGTATGCGAGTGCGCCGATGATGTGTAGGATTGGGGGGAAGGTTATGTGTATTGGGCTCCGTAAGTGTGGTCGTTTTCGCGGAGCTTTCGCGCCTACTGACGATGGTGGTTAGCTCCTTCTGGGACGGCGTTTGCAGGTGCTGATCCGCTGCTCTTTGTGGGCAAGAATCTGACGGTCATGGGCACCAAGGTGGGGAGTTTGTTGGATACGACGAAGGCGCTGGAGTTTGCTGCTAGGGTGAGTTTCTTCCCGACCTGGCTTGTTAGTGAGAGAGAGAGTGTGTGTGCTGACTACAGTTGCGGCAGGGTCTTTTGAAGCCGATTTATGAGGTTTTCCCTTTGGCGAAGATGCCCGAGGCCGTGGAGAAGTTGCGGAGTGGGAAGGTTGCGGGGAGGTTGGTCGTTGATTTCAATGCGTAGGTGTTGGGCGGCTTTTGGACGTGATCTCAGGTGTTCGGGTCGAGTGGCATACCACCGGTGGTAGGCATGGTTTGTGTCACTGGCGAATTAGCAACTCCCATCGCTTTGAATGAGCGAGACTAATTGAGCCTGAAATCGTAATACACTGTAGTATGTCATTGTGGGTTAACTCGTACGCAGATGCAAGAACTACGATTGTAAGCGTTGAGAGAGAATAGCTCTCTAGATGGGGAAACATCATCTGTCGATGCGTCGGCGAAATGGAAGTGGCCTTCAGAATGACACGAGCCCATCCCAACGAGTCGGCAAAATGGAGCGCAAATCACTTGCCCAACATCGACAAGAGCAACGCCTCATCGTTTCAGCACCCAGCATCGCAACACTCAATGATCCAAAAATAGAAGGAGCAAAGTAGGGTAAAGGGATGCGAGACAGCAAACACGATCTGACGTGGGCACTTGCACCTCGCTCCCAAAGAAGTCATTCTCCCCTACATTGCGCGCGCAGAAGCCAGCAACTCCGGGCTCGACCGACCCTTGATCTCATCACCGAGACACACGCAACATGCCACCCGTCGTTCGTATCGCGCAAGGCGGCGTCCGAGCGCGAACGGATATGCAGGTTCATTCACACTTCCACGTGGTCGAACAACGTGGCTATGCACGGTCCCGTCTCCACTCTGAAGGCCGAAATTACCCAAATGAGCATGCAGAGGGGCGTCTACTGGCGGGCCGGGACCTCCACAAGATAGCGGTCCTGGGGTACGAACAGTGCGTGTCTGGGAGACGCGCGGAAGGAATGCCGCGTGCGTCCGGCCCCTAGGCTGGGTTTGCGGAGAAGATCGGACGGGGTTGGTGGGCTCTGGGACATGTCTCATAGCCGTGGGCGTTGGACAATGCATGCGTTGGGGGATGAAGTGGTGGACGATGTGGAATGGAGTCAGTGAAGCAAGGCTCTCTGGCTGTGACTGGGATACGCAGTCTCTCGAGGGGATCGTCGTCTAGTGATACGGTATCTGTGGAACGACATGGTCTGATAACTTGCCTGCGATCGCTTCGCACATGGCTCCTGCAGCAAGACGAAATGGCGTGTCTTGCGCAGATGCCGTTGGCTGGCTGCGTGGCCCTGCCAGGGACTCGCTGCAGGCGCACAGAAGAGTGTTGAGCATGTAGCAGCCGTGGGCTGCAGCTCACCGACCGCGGCCGATGATGCTGAGCAGGCAGACGGTGGATGGTGGCTGGCATGGCTGATATAGAGGGTGTTGGTGCCGTTCGTATTGTATCGACACTGATGGCAGGCATTGGCGATGGCGATGCACACGGAATACCAGAGACCAGAGCAGCCGCTGGTGCAGTGCAGACTAGAGCCGCGAGCAAGGGAGGCGTTGTTGCGTCGGGCTAGACAAGCTAGACAAAGAGCGATGATCCATGCCGCATGTGCGGTTGCGGAGATGGAGAGATCCCATGGAACCTAACGCCCGGCAGCCGCGGGCCACCACGTTCTCACAACGTGGCAGCAGGCGTGGGGCTGGCTTTGTGTGGCTGCCGGAGACAGGTGGAAATTCACAAAGCGCGCAGTCCAGACAAGGAGGGTCTGGCCTGGTCTATCGCGTGCCGTTTCAGCGTGGGAGGCAGCAGAGGGAGGGAGCCGCCCGTCGCCGCTCGACAGCAGTCAAGAAGCCGTCGCTCCCGCCCCGGACGGCACCATCCATCATCTGCGCATCACCACCTTCGAGAGACGCCGCGAGCACTTATCATCGGCGTCATTGTGCCATTGCCAGCCCGCCCATCCTACTGTCAACGATCCGCCGGCGTCGCTGACAACGCTAACGACGGTCCCCCTGCACACAGACTCAGATCACACCCTCTTCGTCTCCTTGCCGATCCTATCCACTCCCTTGGCTCGCTGTGAAACGCGCGAGCCCAAAGCATCGCTCTTTTCTGACGACGCCTTCGCTCCCTCTCGCCAGCCAACCCGCGCTTGTTTGCTTCGCCCACCCAGCTACCTTCCGCGACCGACCGCTCGGCGACCTGTGGCCGCAATAAGACCAACGCTTGCCTCTCCCTCCTCGCCGTAAACACGCCCCCCCAAGCTCCGCAGTGGCCATGACAAACTCGCTGGAGTCGTCGCGCCCCATCCTCGCCAACGTAAGTCCCACATTTTATCGCGTCCGCTCGCCGTTTCAGACCATCCCCTGTCTCCGCGTCCTTAAGCGCACGCGGCTTCGCAAGCTGCCCGAAGAATTAAACACTGTCTCCCTCCCTCCCCACAACCATCCGCTGCCTACCCGCCTCCCTACAATGTCGTCACCCCCTGACCTGAAGAAAACGCAGTCCACCGGCAACCGCGCATCCACCAGAATGTCTACCTACAGCGCCGCACCCACCCTCACCCCCTCGATCGCCCCCTCGCACCTCTCCGGAGCTTCCTCGACGGGCGGCGACCCCCGCGCCCAGGAGATCAAGTCGTGGAACGAGGGCTTCGAGCGCCTCGAGGACAAGCGCCTCTCGCAGCAGCGGTACATGCTCGACGCCGAGAAGACCGACAACATGAGCAAGATCGCCCTCGGTGCCAAGCTCGACCGCGCCCTCTCCCGCCGCATGTCAGGACAAGACGCCGTCTTCCGGCCCAAGGCCTACAACGAGAAGAAGGTGCAAGCTTAGGCAGGCATCGCCACATCGGTCACTTCGTTTCGTTTAATAGCCATGGACGCTGTCCGCAGCGCCATGCAGTCATTGGTTTCAATCGGTTCAGCAAGATATCCTTCTACGGGCGGAGACGGTGGGACCACAGGAGGCTGGTCAGCGGACAGCTCCTCGCGTCGACCGCGGTCCGGTCACAAACGGGGTGACACTACGCTCCCCACGGGGCATTGGGGTCACAGATGAACCACTTCACTCAGCATCTCACCACCTTTTCCTACCCTACTCTACTTTCCCAAGTGGCCACCTCAGCGAGTACTTTCCTAGCATATTTGTTTATTGGGAGATATCACGGCGTCGGTGTATCGGCCGGCTTGAACAAAGCCGTGCCTGTGTTTTCTTGTCATGTTGCCAGGCTCTTTTTTAGAAATTCTACACAGAAAGGATTTCCTCCCATGCGCTGATCCCGATCGTGGCTTTCCGCTTGTCTCGCTTGTTCGTGTGAACTCGATTGCGTGTCTTGCGCCACGGCATGTCACTGTTCTGACCCACGCGTGTTTGGCTGGGTTCTTGAACTTGAGTGGCAAGCCACGCTTTCGCACTGCGCATGGCTTGCTGTAGTGGACATGTACTGTGCGTTTGCTGGTTTGACGTTTCTGAGCACCCACGCAAAGTCTTCTCATTACTTCCCATCGCGCTGCTCCCACACCAACCGAATTGGCAAAACCTCTTGCGTCCACCAGGACTCGATATTCAAGCCAAGATGGCAATGCCCGCAGACGAGCCCTCCATGGCACAGTCTTTCGACCACAAAACCTTGGGACAAAGCTCGGTAGCGCAAAAGCCGTTGAGATGCTTTCGATTCGATGCCACTAAGCAAACCTTATTTGACTCAAGCGTTATTCTTCGCCCGGGTGTGCTGTTGTCGTGTTTATCCGCTGGTAGGGGTGTCGAGTCTGACTCGTAGCGAAGGGGCTTGGGATGGCAGGCTGTAAAGAATGGGCTGATTACCGCGTTGTTGAGAAATTTGTGCAATGGATGGGGTGGTAGGAGTTGGAGCGTGGGGGCTGTATGGCGTGTGAGATGTACCGCGTGCGCATGTTGGGTTTCGCGTCTCGATCGATGGATAAAGCTTCGGAGGTCAAGGTTCGTTGTACGTATGGATGATAAGCAGTGGGTTGTTGGCTGACTTTGTGTTCTTTGTGCTTCCCTGGAACGTTTGGACAGAGTTCATGGTCGATCGATCGGGTCTCCACAAGTGCGGGAAGGTTTTATGACGAGCTCGACCATCCAATGTGGTACTTGACAAGAATTCGTCTCCTAACGTGCACACATACTCGCAACCAGTGCAACACCAGCGCCTACCATCAGCCAACCCCAACCGAAAAAATCACCGTCGTCGCAACTCTTCACGTCCTCACCCAGCACAAAAAGTTCCCAGCGCCTCACCCCCACTAAAACCCATCGCCCATCGCCCGCTACCCTCTATCGAGCCCCCAACTCAATCGCCCGCCCGGCAAACAACCCCATCGAGCCAGTTTCGCATCTGACCAGCCCCTTGGCATCTGCATTGCGTGCACGCCGCCAGCCGTCGTCGCCCCTGCCGCATGCCCGCTCGGGCAGGTTTGCGCAAAACCGTCGACGGCGGTGGTGTCGACATCGAGGATCGGGGGATCGATCGCTTTTGGAGGCGTGGTTGGTTGGGATCGAAAGGCCGAGAGATGCCATGTTGCCTCTTTGGGTAGGTAAGCGCTGCGTGTGGATTGTCGTGGACGGCCCGGGGCGGGTGGGTAATGCGGTTTTTAATGCGCCTTCCGCGGGCTCGAGCCGGGCATGCTCTTGGATATCGGGCTCTCTGTGTTTGTTTTTCTTTTGTTTGTTGGCTCTGCCGTTGAAGCCGTCACGATGCGTAGTAGATTTGCCTTTGCGCGCTGGAGGTTCGGAGTCGTTGGACACGATACCACGCTGTTCTCTGCGCATCTCGTCGTCGCCCTCCCAATCGGTCTATACGAGCACGAAAGATGGACATTCCAGACGAGTCCGTCTCGCTTCCCATCAGACCGTCCGCTCCATCACTCTTTTCATCATACAGAGCCCGCAAAGCCGTAGCGCCGTGCCCAAGCTCGCAGCCAGCGAAGTGCCGAGCCCGACCTTGAAGATGGCCGCTACGAACCAACGCCAACGTCCGCTGCGTTCGACGGCTTGGCTGTAGGACAACACGAAACCTGCCTAAAAGGGTAAGCGGCGGGGCCTCGTGATTGATGCAACGCTCGGCACAGGTAGTTCTTGTCACGGGCTAAGTGCAGTGAGGGATATCACTCGCCACGGGGTTTCGCCGCTTGGAGATGATGATCTGATTTGCAGGAGGCTGCAAATCTACAGTCGTGGTTTTGGTAACATTTCGAGCCATCTTTATAGTGTATTGGTGACCTCCTTACGAGCTAATTTGCTGGCACCATCTACCACGGCCGTGGGACTAAAAAGCTCTCGTACCAACGTTCAAGTTGAGTCTTGAAAGACCTGGTTGAGTTTGTAAGGGTTGATGATGCGGGCGTGACGTGGGCTTTGGTGTCCGTTGATGGAGACTCGGTTACAAAGACAAGGCGACAGAATGATTGCACAGATCCATATCCGTATTTCGATATGATATTAGACATGATTCAGCGCGAAACAATACAGTACAATGAAGTATCCACTTATACACATCGTGCAGCCTCACGTGGATCCAATCGTCGCAAAATAACTCCCGTAAAGCAACAAAACATAGATACTTCGGCTTTACAGCGATAGCAAAGCCGCACACGCCGTAAATACTGCAATGAAACCTCTGGGTTGCATGCAAAGGCAATTTACAGAACCCCTTCCCTGCACATACAGGAAAAATCACGCTCATATAGGCACCTTTTTGCCTGATTCAGGCGGTAGATTCTCCGCCTCACAATTTCCTGGTAGGAGCGTCGGCCGTCCTCCCTACTAGCGCAGTGGAAGCGTTCGTCCACTTTTCTTCCAAGCTACCATAAGAATGGAGCATTATCTCGCCACACTACCACCTAGGAGGCGGCATTTGCACAGGCAGATTATAAACATAATGTATAGACAAGGTGTATTGATAGCCTATCAGCGTATGAGGCTTAGTCGCTCACAACATGCGTCCGCCACAATCGCCCCGCCTTCAATCCATCTGCCTTATTGCGCCACATTCAAGGCTGCGCAGCTAGCCGCCGAGCTCATTGCAAAGATTCACCAACACAGCAACGTCAGCTCCCGATACCCTCAACACTTCTCATTGTCGCACCCACCTCTTCACGTAACGTCCCGGCTCCTACATCGCTGTTTTGTCAACGTCGAAAGCTGGATCTGACGCTTTTAGGAGACGAATAAGCTGGACGTGCTCTAGTTTCTTCGCTCAGCCTGATGCGTTTGGGCTATCTTACAGGCAGCTCTCCTCCTTGCGATACCCGTTGAAGGCTTGTACGAAATAAATGCGTCTCTTAGAAATCAAAGGCGATGGGTTTACTTTTACGGATTTCGATGACCCTGACGCCATCCCTCCTTATGCCATACTCTCCCACACTTGGGAGATCGACGAAGAAGTGACTTTTGACGAGTTGAAGGAGAGTACTAGAAATAAAAAGAGGAAGAGGAAGAGGAAGAGCGGCTACGACAAGCTCCAGTTCTGCGGACAACAAGCCAAACGCGATGGCTTGCGATACTTCTGGGTGGACACATGTTGTATTGACAAGGCAAATAAAGGCGAACTTTCATTTGCGATCAACTCAATGTTCCGCTGGTATCACAACGCAACGCGATGCTACGTTTATTTGTCGGATGTTTCTAGCCGTCCTTGCAATACCAGCGATGATCTCAGCTCAAGGCCATGGGAATCCGACTTCCAGAGAAGCAAGTGGTTCACTCGGGGCTGGACACTCCAAGAGCTACTCGCCCCTCATTCGGTTGAGTTCTTCTCTTGCGAAGGCAGGCGATTAGGCGATAAAAGATCGCTGATGCAACAAATCCACAGAACAACTGGGATTCCTCAAGCAGCACTTCAAGGAGCCCCCTTATCTCAGTTCAACGTCGACGAACGGATGTCGTGGATAGAGCAACGTAATACGACTCTTGAAGAGGACAAAGCATACTCATTGCTAGGCATTGTCGATGTCTATGTTCCTCCAATCTATGGCGAAGGAACAGCAAGCGCGTTCAAGCGACTTATGGACGAGATCAGCAAGCGGGAGAAGTGCGTCCAAGACCTCCACGCCACCGATCCCCGGGACGACAAGAAGCGCATTGAAGACACCAAGGGTGGCTTACTGGATGACTCGTACCGCTGGATTCTCAAGAACCCTGACTTCCGAGAGTGGCATGACAGCCGGCAGAGTCAACTACTGTGGGTTAAAGGGGATCCTGGCAAAGGCAAGACAATGCTGCTTTGTGGCATTATCAATGAACTGAAGCAGTCGCTGGCCAAGACGAACCTCCTATCCTACTTCTTCTGCCAAGCTACGGATACGCGAATCAACAATGCCACAGCTGTGCTACGGGGTCTACTGTATTTGCTTGTTGTTCAGCAGCCTTCGCTTATCTCACATATTCAGAAGAAGCACGATCACGCAGGCAAAGCGCTATTTGAAGACGCAAACGCATGGATTGCCTTGTCTAAGATCTTTACAAGTATCTTGCAGGACCCGAATTTAGGCAGCACGTACTTAGTCGTCGATGCGCTCGATGAGTGTGTGGTGGACTTACCAAAATTGCTCGATTTTATCGCCCAGCAATCTTCTGCATCGCCTCGCATTAAGTGGATTGTGTCAAGCCGCAACTGGCCGGATATTGAGGAACGGTTAGCAAAGGCTGGACAGGGAGTAAGACTGAGCCTGGAGCTTAACGCAGAGTCGGTATCGGCTGCTGTTGACGTCTTCATCCAGCAGAAGGTACTCCAACTATCACAGGACAAGAAGTACGACAGCAAAACAAGAGAAGCCGTGCAACATCACCTATCCACGAACGCAGACGGCACTTTCCTTTGGGTAGCGTTAGTGTACCAGAACCTCAAAGATGTCCCTAAGCGGAATGTCAGGAAGATGCTGAGCGCCTTTCCGCCTGGCCTTGACTCACTCTATAAGCGGATGATGCAGCAGCTATGCAGTTCGGGTGATGCCGATATTTGCAAGGAAATTCTGGCCGTCGCTGCGACCGTATATCGACCCACCACTCTCGAGGAGCTGGTCGCACTCACTGAACAGCTCGAGGGTGTTTTAGACGATCCTGATTCGATACAAGAGATTATTGGCCAATGTGGGTCGTTCCTCACGGTACGGGAGAACACTGTCTACTTTGTGCATCAATCTGCGAAGGACTTTCTACTCGCACAGGCATCCAGGGACATCTTCCTATCAGGGCAGGACGCAGTTCACCGCACACTCGCCGCAAGATCACTCCAGGCCATGTCCACCACGCTTAAACGAGACATGTATAGCTTGCATGAGCCAGGCTATCCTATCGAGCGGGTCGAACCCCCACAACCAGATCCACTAGCGTCGTCACGCTACTCGTGCATCTACTGGGTTGATCATCTTTGTGACTGGAACCCCCTCTCTTCTGCAGCCGATCTGGTTGACCTTCAGGACGAAGGCAGTGTTTACGAGTTTCTGAGGCAGAAATACCTTTACTGGCTGGAGGCTCTGAGTCTTTGCAAGAGCATGCCAAAGGGAGTAGTGTCGATGGCAAAACTTGAGAGTTTGATCCATGTAATACTTCATTGAGCGCCTCACTTACGGCGAGTCCATGCTAATGTTAATTAGAAACGAGCGGGTGCCTCTGCTATACATCGATTAGTTCGTGATGCCCATCGGTTCGTCATGTATCACAAAGGGGCAATAGAGAACGCACCTCTTCAGACATATGTGTCAGCACTCGTCTTCAGTCCAAGGAAAAGCTTGATACGGATTCTGTTCCAACACGAAGCACCTCCCTGGCTCACGTTAAAACCGGCTATGATGGACGAATGGGGAGCCTGCTTGCAGACGCTCGAGGGACATAGCGGTGTAGTCAGGTCAGTGGCCTTCTCTCACGACTCGACCCGAATCGCGTCGGCGTCGGACGACCGCACGGTCAAGATCTGGGACGCCAGCAGCGGCAAGCACCTACAGACTCTCGAGGGCCATAGCGATAGGGTCTGGTCAGTGGCCTTCTCTCACGACTCGACCCGAATCGCGTCGGCGTCGATCGACCGCACGGTCAAGATCTGGGACGCCAGCAGCGGCAAGCACCTACAGACTCTCGAGGGCCATAGCGATAGCGTCTGGTCAGTGGCCTTCTCTCACGACTCGACCCGAATCGCGTCGGCGTCGGACGACCGCACGGTCAAGATCTGGGACGCCAGCAGCGGCAAGCACCTACAGACGCTCGAGGGCCATAGCGATAGGGTCTGGTCAGT